>ERZ807291.70-NODE-70-length-139051-cov-44.630212_pt1 | contig 139051 bp, 119 predicted proteins | sample MGYA00521257_ERZ807291 | MGnify/ENA primary metagenome ERZ807291 (study PRJEB31413, sample SAMN03169783) | marine metagenome | biome: Marine; feature: Water; material: Subsurface seawater | place: North Sea | collected 2011-04-28 | depth 1 m m ... | reverse complement strand
CAATGCTCAGCTGCGACGGGTTCTTCTTGTTCCTATGCCGATCCTGCTGCCAATGCATACAGCACGAATTTCGGTGGGGGCGTTACAGTGGACATTGCCTACGTTGACGCTGTTTCCGGAGGATTTGTTGTGGGCACCTTCATGGGAACCGTCGTGGGCTTGTCCGGTGAAAGCATGAACATCGCACAAGGCGCATTCCAGATGCAGTTAGACTGATTTGGAAATCGGGACGACTTACTCCCCCGATCGGATGAGTTGAAACAAGGCATCCAAGTTGGGCGCCAGAACAACCTCAATTCTGCGATTTCTCGCCTTGTCATCCGGATCAAGCGGATGATATTCACTCCTTCCAGCAGCGGTCAACACTTCAGGGTCTACCCCGGAAGCTTTTAATATTTCTATGACGGCAGTCGATCGAAGTACGCTCAATTCCCAGTTGTTTCGCGGGATGGCGCTGGATCGCAATTGATCTGAATCGGTATGGCCTTCAACGATGATCTCCAGGTTGGATTGCTGGCTGATTACCGCTGCTAAACCTTCAAGAGCCTGTTGGCCGTTCGCATTTATGGCCGTGCTGCCAGACGGAAATAGCAACTGGGCTTCCAGGCTGACATAGACTTTCCCGTCGCGCTGTTCCACGGATAATCCTTTATCTGCGAATCCGAGCAGTGCGTCCGCGAGTTGGCTTCTGAGTGCTTCTGCAGCCGCGTCGCGAGCGGCTAGGAGTCCTTCTAGTTCAGCGATGCGTTTTGACCGCTCACTCAATTCGTTTTCCCGCATTTCAAGATTGGTTCGCAGCTGATTCAGCGCATCCTCTTGTTGCTGCAATTCCTTCCTTGAACGACTCAAATCGGCAAGTAAGGCTCTGTTCTCTTCGTTAATTGCTGCCATACGTGATGAACTTTCCGAAGTGAGAACATCATTCAATTCTTCGAGTCGGACGAGGCTGGCATTGCTTTGACGCAAGGCACGACCAATGCGAGCGGTATCGGCCGCCAAAGTTTGCCTACTTTCTTCCAAAACAGCAATTCTTCCCGCCATTTCGCGCCTTTCAATCTCCCCATCTTGTCCTTCAAGTGCGAGTTTTCGATTTTCGTTTTGAACTTCGTCGAAGTCTGATTGCAATTCGTCGAACTGCTTGAGGGTGACGCATCCAGTGAACAGAAAAAAACTAAAAAAGAAGGTCGTCGAGTATAAAATTGATTTCATCGGAGTTGTATCGAGAATAGCCTCTAAACCTCGATGTTGAGAGCCTTCATTTTTCGGGGTTTTAAAATATTTTTGAAACATGTTTCGTTGATAAAGTGTTGTAAGGACACTACTTTTGAAGAACAACGCACAGAACAAATGAGCACAATGATTCGCAACGCAGCTTCTTGGTTTGACCGAACACTTGGTTGGTTTTTTACCAATGGAAATAAGGTCAGCTACGAGCGCTATGATTCGTCCGTTGAGCAGGATTATTGAAGTCCTTCACGCTTGCGTGGGCAAGCAGACATTTTGAGGCTCCGTGAAAAAGCGCAATGCCTCAAACCCGCCTTCTCTTCCAACTCCACTCGACTTTACTCCGCCAAATGGCGTGCGTAAGTCACGGACCAACCAGCAATTGATCCAAGCGATGCCACTTTCGACGGCAGCTGCAGTGCGATGCGCCTTTGCAATGTCTTGCGTCCAAATGGTGGCTGCAAGGCCGTATTGAGAATCATTGGCCAGTTGAATGGCTTCTTCTTCGTCTCGGAAGCTTTGCAGGGTAATGACCGGTCCGAAAACCTCCTCTTGATTGATCTCACATTTAGGCCCAAGGCCCTCGATGATAGTGGGTTGGACAAAAAACCCATTTCTGCACCGCTCATTGGGAGCCTCGGCAGCATCTCCACCGCAGAGGATTGTCCCTCCGGCTTCCTTCGCGCCTTTTATGTTTGATAAGATTTTGTCTCGGTGGGCCTGTGACACGACGGCGCCCATTTTAGTTGTTGCATCAGCCGGATCTCCGATGCGTATCCGCTTCACCTTTTCGACGAGTGCGTTCTTGAATCGATCGTAAAGTTTGTCCTGGACAAGAATGCGGGATGAACACAAACAAATCTGCCCTTGATTGGCGAAAGAGGAACGCAGTGTTGTCCCAACAGCTTTGTCAAAATCGCAATCCTCGAAAATGATAGCGGGATTTTTCCCACCAAGCTCCAAACTCAACTTTTTGAAATGCGGCGCAGTGGTTTGCGCGATGTGCGCTCCCGTTGAGGTGCCGCCTGTGAACGAAATGGCTTTGATTTGAGGATGTTGGACGATGGCTTGACCGGCTTCCGAGCCAAGGCCGTGAACGACGTTGAACACTCCGGCGGGAATTCCCGCTTCTTCCGCCCATTGCGATAACATGAAGGCGGATACCGGGGTGATTTCAGAGGGTTTGGCGATGACGCAGTTCCCTGCGGCAATGGCGGGAGCAATTTTCCACGTGAAAAGGTAGAGTGGTAAGTTCCAAGGAGAAATACAGCCTACGATACCAATGGGTTTGCGGTGGGTGTAATGGATGTGCGAGCTGTCGGCAGGAATGTGTGCTTCAGAAGCAAAGTGCTCGATGGCTCCCGCAAAAAACTCGAGGTTTTTTTGAGCACGAGGAATGTCTACAGCCTCCGCGAGCGAGATGGGCTTGCCGTTGTCTTTGGATTCGGCACGCACCAGTTCATCAGCGTGTTGCGAGACAATTTTGGCCCAGCGCCTGAGGCATTCGGAACGGTCTTCAAATGAACGGGTCGACCATTGCGGAAAAGCCTTGGCTGCAGCCTGCACGGCCAATTCAACATCATCAGCATCGGAGCGTGGGATTTGGCCATATACCGCACCAGTGGCTGGCTCAATGTTGTCCAGCCATTTGCCATTTTTTGATCCTTGTAGCTGCCCTCCAATCAGATTTTGCAATTGCTCCATGCCTCCAAGATAATTAGAGTGAGCGGATTGCATACATATTCAGAAAATCCTTTTTATCTTTGCCGTCGCTAATGCGGCGTGCGTTGCAAGGCATTCCCCGATGGTGTAATGGTAACACACCGGTTTTTGGTGCCGTTATTCCAGGTTCGAGTCCTGGTCGGGGAACGTTTAGCTTTAGAATCCTTGGGAATTTTTCCCAGGGATTTTTTCATTTGTGGTCGTTGCGGAGTGAATTATTCGCCGTTGGTGAGGGCGTCAATCTGCGTTTGCAATCCAATGATCGTGCTTTGCAAAGAGTCCACTGTACTGAGCAATTGGGTTAAGGCAGCGGCTACTTCGTGTCCGCCGACGAGGATTTCGCCATTGACAACTGCATTTCCAGCGATGGTTGCGTCTCCTGCATTGTTGACAGTGAAAGCATCTGAGCGATCATTGACAGCATTTCCATTTCCGATGGCGAGCAAGATGTCGGATTGCTCGGCGCTATTGAACTGGCCAAATACGGCGCTATTCGCTTGATCCGCGATCACGCCCAAACCACTTGCAAACGCATTCGATGCAGATGCTGTTGAGGAACGTCCGATAGCGCGGCTGTAGAGACCACTTGCGTTCGTCTCAAATCCGCCTGCATGACTGGCATATCCCGATGCCGTGCATCCAAATCCTTCCGCGTGCGCCACGTCACCACTGGCAGAACTTGCTTGTCCTTCCGCATGCGATGAATTTCCAATTGCTTCGTTTTGTCGGCCTTCGGCATGGGAATACAAACCTGAGGCCGTCGATAGGTAGCCTTGGGCGTGCGCAGCGGTGTTTTCCGCGCTGGTTCCGTAACCTTCCGAGTGGCTGTAATTGGACGTTGCTTCCGTGTTGTAACCTTCGGCATGGGCGGTGAGACTTGTTGCCAATGTCAGCATTCCTTCTGAATGGGAAGCGGTGCCGCTTGCGGTGGTGCCTTCACCTTCTGCACTGGAACAGATTGCGCTGGCCGTGGTGAGCCGATTTTGTGCATTGCTGTAAGGTCCGCTTGCCGTGGTATTGATGCCTGAGGCGTTGGCATAAAGACCAGTAGCAGAGACTGCATACCCTTGTTCAAACCGTTGCAAAATTCGAGCAGACCCTTTCATCCACGTATAGGTTGTCGTTGCGACGATACTGTCTTGTATGCTTGAAAGACCGAGAGAATCGCGCGCGGCCGACGCGGACGATGCATTTGTGCCGCCATATTCAATCGGGATTACGCCTTCTACGTTGAATTCGGCACCATAAAAAGGCAAGAAAATGAGCAAATCATTGACTTCAATGGTACCGCTATTGTCGCTGTCTGGGTTATACGGGAATCCACCGGCGTATTCGCTTTGGGCTTGGCAGATGGATAGGGCGGTGCCCATGGCAAGGGCAAAAACGGTCAGTCTCAGACGAAATAAGAAAGGCATGCTTTTCATTTTGAGAGCAAGTTACGTGTCAATAAGAGAAAGTGAATGTCAATAAAAACGCTATTGACGGATCCAGGCATTACTTCGAGACGATCCAGCGAAGCGTCTCCACCTCTCCTGGATACTCGATGCGCACGAGGTAGCAACCGGATAAGAGCTCAGAGGCATCCAATAGGACTAAGGCCGAAGATTCGCGCTCATTTCCATCCAGCTGGATGGACGGCATAGCCTCCTGCCCAGCGAGGTTGTAAACGCGGACGGTGACCTTTGCGGCTTGCGTCCGTTGAACCCTTAGCGTGGAGGAAGATGCGGTCGGGTTCGGCGCGATCGTGCTGCCGGTTGTGAAGAATGCTTCGAACGGATTTTTGGCACTCGGCGGGCCGAAAGTCTCGTCATCCGAATCTTCAATCCATTCCGCAGGACTTTCGATAAGCCCTTGAGGATCCTCGCAATCTCCGCCGTCGAAAATCAATGTTTGCACGAATACCCCCACGTTTCCGCTGCAATCGCTGGCGGTATAGGTGCGTTCAATTTCAAATGGGGTACCGTCACCGGCATTCGGATTGCCGCTCACAATGAAATCAGAATAATCGCTATCTAATCCAAAACCACAGTTGTCTTCCGCAAAAGAACAGGGATCGGGCAAGGCGACTCCGACGCTCGGTTCAAAGCAGAGGGATACGGTGCTTTCGCAGCTGCTCTCCATGACGGGTGCAGTGGTGTCTACCGCATACGTGTATTGCGTTTCGGATGTGAAATCACCGGAAGTTGGATTCAAGGAATTGTAAAATTGTGCAACGAACTCCTCTCCACAAGGCACATTTACAATAACGTCAGCACCCAGATCGACCACCAGGTCTCCTGCCAATCCCATGACGGATTGTCCCAACACTTCCCCTTCCCAAGCGAACCAACCACCCAAACCGTATTCGCAGTTCACGCTGTTTCCACCTTGACCAAGTTGAAAGCGTTTGCTCTCGTTGAATGGCATGTGCGATAACTGCAGCCAGGATCCATCATACCCCCCAGAACCGATCAGGTAAGACTGAGAATTCGCCATGCGATAAGTCATCCAATTTGCGGTATCTGCGTCGCATCCAAAGGCCGTCATTAAATCATGTCCGGGACTTTCATTGAGCCACGTTTCCGCAGTTTGCATATCCTCCAAAACCAAATGCAAGTTCCATTTGAGGTTGTCATTCTCACTGTCTACAACCTGTCCTGTGACCAAAGCCACACCGTTGGAAAATCGGGTTAGGATGAGTGGGAATGATTCAACGAAATAATCAGATTCGGCCAGTCCGAGCTGCTCAGCCAGCCCGAAAAGTCGGATTGCTCCGTCGGGGCCGTCGCCTTCAGCTGTATTCGCAAGATTGAAGCTTTGACTCCCAATGACCTCTCCAAAAAACGAAATCACCTCCAATGTATCTCCGGTGGAGGGGTCGATGGCTATGATGTCATTGTCTGTGCCACTCGGCAAGTCTGAAACGCACTGAACGGTGTCTGAATCAAACGCAGTGAGAAACACAGGCGCACAGTTCGTGCATCCCACGAGCAATCCATTGCAATCGTAATCCGGAAGGGGATATTCACACGATGAGGGGATGGAGAGTGTCGCTTCGCTGTCGAAGTTGCATGCGGTAAAATCCATGCATCCCGCGCAACTTTCAAAATCGCATGCGCCCTCATCTGGAATGGTGGCGGCATCGTCGAAATTGCATGCAAGTGGTGCGGTACAGCCCGCGCAAGAGAAGTATTCACAGGATAGGTCTGGGTACAACGCGAGCGGATCGAAGTTGCATGCAAATTCATTCATGCAACCGATGCACGACAAGTATTCACAAGAGCCGTCATCATCCGTGGCAGAAGCATCATAATTGCAAGCAAATGGATTTGTGCAACCTTCCTGAACGAACGCACTCGCCACTGAAATATTCACGGTGGTTAAGAGCATTGCCCATGCGAGGCAGCGCAGCAATCCAGTCAACTTGTATGTGGGTAGGCGATTCATTGGTGTATCAGAAGAAGATCCTGAGAATATACCCACAAATTCGGGCTTTTACCGCCAAAAAACAAGTCAAAACACACAAATAACAAGTCGAAAAGGCAAAAAATACAAATGAAACAGGATTATACCGCCACGATATTGATGATCCGACCCGGCACAACGATGACCTTTCGGATGGTTTTCCCTTCTATTTGAGCGATGGTCTTTTCGTGATTGAGCGCTGCATCTTCCACTTCTTTCGGGTCCATAGCCGCATCTAATTCCAGTTGGAAACGAACCTTCCCGTTGAAGGAAACAGGGTACGTGATTCGATCGGCGGTCAGCCATCTTTCTTCGCTTGCAGGCCAAGAGGCGTCCATCACACTTCCATGACCACCACTTTTATCCCACAATTCTTCTGCCAAGTGAGGAGCCACGGGGCTTAATAAAACGGCCAACGGCTGCAACAATTCGCTCTGACTGCCTTTGGAATCGAGCAGTTCATTGACCCCAATCATCAGCGCACTGATGACGGTGTTGAACGCATGCCGGTTCAAATCATCCGTCACCTTCTTTATGGTTTTGTGTAAAATCCGCAGGCTGGCTTCATCGGGTTTGCCATCTGTTGCGTGTTCGAACAACCGATGCGTTTTTCGTAGGAAATTATGCACGCCGCTAATGCCCTGGGTATCCCATGGTTTATGCTGGGTGAGCGGACCAAGGAACATTTCATAGCACCGCAATGTGTCCGCTCCGTAACGTTCCACCAAGTCATCTGGGGTTTGGACGTTGAATTTGGATTTCGACATCTTCTCCACTTCGAACCCACATGTGTATGTGTTGTCTTCGCCCAAGACGAATTCTGCATTGGCGTATTCCGGGCGCCACTTTCGGAAGGCATCCGTGTCCAACTTATCTCCTTCCACAAAGTTGATGTCCACGTGCAGCCGCTGGGTCTGAAACTCTTTTCGACGTTCGAACGTGACGAATTTCTCGGTGCCTTGAATGCGATAAACGAAGCTCGATCGTCCCAAGATCATCCCCTGATTGATCATTTGTTTGAAGGGCTCATTGAAGCCAACCCAACCTTGATCGAACAAAAATTTTGTCCAGAAGCGTGAGTACAAAAGATGCCCCGTTGTGTGCTCGGCTCCCCCGATGTACAAATCAACTTGGCCCCAATAATCAGACTTTTCTCGGCTGCAAAAAGTGCTGTTATTGTGCGGGTCCATGTACCGCAAGAAGTACCAACTCGACCCGGCCCATCCCGGCATCGTGTTGTATTCCATGCGATCTCCTTCAAAAACATTCCAGTCTTCCTTTTGCGCCCTCGCGAGCGGTGGCTCTCCTTCTTCGGTCGGCAGGTAGGCATCTACTTTCGGAAGCGTCACCTGCTTGTCCTGTATGAGGCGTGGAATTTCGTCTTCGTAACAAATAGGGAACGGCTCGCCCCAATACCGTTGGCGACTGAAGACAGCATCGCGCAACCGGTAATTGATTTGCTTGGTTCCAAGACCCTTGGTCTCCAGTATTGCAATTGCGGCAGGAATGCCATCTTGACTGCTCAGACCGTTGAGCGTTTCCGAGTTGCAAAGTGTGGCCGTTTTCTCGGTAAAAACCGCCTCATCCGTGTCTTTGCCTTCGAAAATTGGCGGAATGGTCAATCCAAATGTTTTGGCGAATTTCCAATCTCGCTCATCGCCAGCAGGCACTGCCATGATGGCGCCCGTTCCATAACCGGCAAGAACATAATCGGCGATCCAAATGGGCAAAGGCTTTCCCGTCATTGGGTGGATGGCGAACGCACCGGTGTCGCATCCGGTTACCTTTTGCTCTCCAGCGCCTTGGCGCTCCCGTTCGGATTTCAGCGAAGCAGCGCGCTGGTAATGTTCAACGGCCTCTCTTTGCGCGGCTGAAGTGATTTCGGGCACCAAGGGGTGTTCGGGGGCCAAGACCATAAAGCTCACGCCATACAAGGTGTCAGGCCGTGTGGTGAAAACATCCAGTTGATGAGGGGTTTCGGCCACTTGGAATTGGACCTCAGCTCCTTGGCTTTGTCCAATCCAATTGCGCTGTGCTTCTTTGATGCTGTCCGTCCAATCCAGCTCATCCAAGTCTGATAGCAGGCGGCTGGCATAGGCTGAAATCCGCATGATCCATTGCCTCATGCGCTTGCGCTGAACGGGATGCCCTCCACGTTCGCTCAATCCGTCTTTGACTTCATCGTTGGCCAAAACGGTTCCCAATGCGGGGCACCAATTGACTTCGCTGTCAGCGAGGTAGGCCAACCGGAAGGCCATGAGGATTTGTGATTTATCCGCCTCAGAGCATTCCTTCCAATGCTCCGCAGAGAGTTTTCCTGCAAAGTCCTCCCCCCATGGAGCGCGTACTTCAGCGGAAAGGGTTTCCCACCATTTTGAATCACAGGCGGGCTCCACTTGGCCCAATCCATCCGACTCAAGGGCGGCAATCAGGTCGGAAATAGGCCGTGCTTTGTCGGCCTCCGCATCATACCAGGATTCAAAAAGTTGGCCAAAAATCCATTGGGTCCAACGGTAATATTGCGGGTCGCTGGTGCGCACTTCACGCGTCCAGTCATAGCAGAACCCCATTTGCTCCAGCTGCTCCCGGTACCTGTTGATGTTTGTTTCGGTGGTAATCGCCGGGTGTTGGCCCGTTTGAATGGCGTATTGTTCCGCGGGAAGACCAAAACTGTCGTATCCCATGGGGTGGAGTACGTTGAATCCTTGATGCCGTTTGTACCGCGCAAAAACATCACTTGCGATATAGCCCAAAGGGTGACCGACATGCAGCCCCGCACCAGAGGGGTACGGGAACATGTCCAACACATAATATTTAGGTCGGGTTGTGTCTTCGACAACGCGGTAAGCATCGTCTGCTTTCCACTGCGCTTTCCAGCGCTTCTCAATGGCTTGAAAATCGTAATCCATGGGTATCTGCCTGTTCCACGCAAAGGTACTCCTCGAATACCGGCATAAAATGACTTTGACGAATATCTTTGCGCCGTGTATTTGAGTAAAACACCCCCGATTTTAAAGGCTATGGCTTCACAATTGATGTGGTCTGGCCCTGAGAATGTCGAGGGTAAGCCTGCGGTTTACTTGACGTTTGATGACGGCCCGCACCCAGAAATTACAATGGAAGTGTTGGATATCCTGAACCGATGCGGTGTGCCGGCGACCTTCTTTTGCGTGGGAAAAAACGTTGAAAAACATCCTGAAGTCATTCAAAGAATCCAGGCAGAAGGACACGACTTGGGAAATCACACCTATGCCCATGAATCGGGTTGGAAAACGTCCAATTTTAAATACCTGAAAAGCTATTCTCGTTGCCAATCGCTCATTGATGCGCCGTGGTTTCGGCCACCTTATGGACGCATTACGCGTTCACAAGCAGCAGCCCTCCAAGACCAGACCAAAATCATTATGTGGGATGTGTTGAGCGGTGATTTCGACGAAAACAAAACCGCGGATCACTGTTTCAATGATTTGATGACGAATACCCGCCCGGGAGCCATTGTGGTATTTCACGATTCCGAGAAGGCTGCGAAACGTATGCTTCCGGTGTTGGAACCCTACCTGAATTGGCTTCTTGATGAAGGTTATACCTGTCAGTTACTCCCCAGGTCCAGCTGATTCAGCGTTGCTTTCCTCCTCCGCTTTTTTTCCGGCATTGCGCAACAAGGTCAATTTGGCGCGGATGTCTTCCATCTCTTTTCGGTCTTCCTCCATGGATTTCTCGTATTGGGCTCGGATTGACTCCGCACCCTTGCCCGTGAACCGCTCAATGTTTTCCTCTGTTTTCGTGACTCGCGTTTTGATACGGTCCATCTTTTCCCTCAAAATCCGCTGTTCACGTTGGATGTTTTGGGCATCAGAACTGACCAAATGATCGATGCGTTGCTTGTAGGTTTCCATCGCCCGCTCCGACTTTTGAGCACTCAGTGCGTCATAATGCAGATCCATTGCTGTGCGGTAGGCGTTCATGATGGAGTCGAGGGCCTTTCTTGGGATGAAACCGATTGCATTCCACCGTTCGGAAAAGGACTTCAAACTTTCCAGGGCTTCTTGACGTTTTTCCGGGAGCGTCAAGGCCTTGATTTCGTCAATCAGCGCCTTCTTCGCAGCTAAATTCTTCTTCTCCTCTTCAATCCGACCCGCCATTTCGGCTTTTCGAGCCTTGAAAAACGAGTCTTGGATCTTGCGAAACTTACCCCAGAGTTTTTGCTCTTCCCGAGGGGTGCATGCCCCCACGTCCTTCCAAGCCTTTTGGAGGTCCATCATCTGAGGGGCCGTTTCCTTCCAATTCGTGTTTTTGGCCAACTCTGTTGCCTTTTCAATCAGCGCGATCTTCTGCTCTTTGAAGGCTTTTGTGGTCTCTTTTTGAGCATCGTAAAACAGCTGCTTCTTCGCGAAGAATACGTCCGCCAATTCCCGGAACTGGCCCCACAACGCTTCATTTTGATCCTTTCCCGCGAACCCAGTGGTTTTCCACTCTTGTTGCAATGCGATCACTTTTGCTGAAGCGGCTTGCCAGGCATCATGGCTTGCGGCTACCTCTTCGGCTACGACCGCGCGCAACTGTTCAACCAAAGCGATTTTTTTGTCGGCGTGGCCTTGGAAAGTTGCCTTTACCTGCTGGTAATGTTCTTTGACCTCCTCAAATACAGGGCGAATGAGACCGAAGAATTCATCGGCCATTTCCTTGTAATTTTCCCGTGGCGAGGGCCCAATGTCGAGCCATTGTTTCTGCAACAAGCGGGCTTCTTTTTGGCGCTCTTTGAGGGATTCCACCGCAGCCATAGCCTTGGCTTTTTCCGTAAGCTCTTCCTTCTTTTTCTGGTTCACTTTTAAGTCGTGATCCTTCAGCTCTTTGTAGATGTTGATGTTGTAGAAGAACTCATCCTGCAGCCGGTAATATTGATCGTGGACTTCTTTGTGGCGGTCGCCGGGCACTTCTCCTACGGTTCCCCATTCCTCGCGAACTTCATTGAAAACGACAAATGCAGCACCAATGTTTTCTTCCTCTTGGATGGTGTGCCGCAAACGCTCGAGCATGGCCAGTTTCTTTTCCAAATTTCCGCGCTGCTCATCGGCCACCTGCTTGCGCCATTCTTTTTCACGTGTTTTGAAAAGGGCAATGGCTTCTTCGAATAATGCTTCTTCTGGAGAAGGCACGTATTCAAAAGTTTCGGATGTGCTGCCTTCGGCAGGGGTCCATGCTTCGCGCTGTTTGCGCACTTCTTCTTGGGTTAGACTGCGAAATTCTTCCATCGCGGAACGGACGTCTCCGCGGATGCTCTCTAAGTCTTCTTGCCCAAGCAAGGTTTGAATGCGCTCTAATATCTCAGACCTCATCGGTCACGTATTTAAAATTCAGGACTGCAAATATCGGTCAAACCCTTGTTTTGACGCTATTTTCGGGCAAATTCACGTCCGAACTATGGAAGAGTGGCTGAATAAGATGCGGAAATGGTGTTCCATTCGAGAGCGATGCGAGCATGATATTCGCGCGAAATTAAAAAAGGCAGATGTCCCGGATTCTGAGATACAGCAGCTGATTGCACGGCTGATCCAAGAAGATTTTATGTCGGAAAGCCGATTTTTGGAGTCGTATATCCGCACGCACATTGAATACAAAGGGTGGGGCCCACATAAGATTGTAAATGGATTGAAAATCAAAGGTTTTGATTCATCAAAAGCATGGAATGCAGTCAATTCTTGGGACCAAAAGGATTTTGAACGCGTCTTGAATCGATTGCTGGAACGAAAAGTTGTGGAATGGCAGGAGAACCGGGAGCGGGTAATCCGTTTTTTGGTTTCAAGGGGCTATCGGATGGAAGACATATTGCGTCAAGGGGCTGCTTTAGGAACGGGGGTGAATTAACTTTGGCCATTCATGATTACGATTGATCAAATAAATGCGTTGCGAAAACGCATCGAAGATTTAAGGGGGTACTTGTCCATCGATGAGAAGGCAATTGAAATCGCGGAGGAGGAGAAACGCACACAAGACCCTGAGTTTTGGACCAACTCGAAGGAGGCTGAACTGGTAATGAAGCGCATTCGAACGTTGAAAACGTGGACCGGAAGCTTCAACGATTGCCTCGGGAGCTTGGAGGATGCTCAGGTTCTATTTGAATTCATGAAAGCCGGAGAAGCGGACGAAGCCGAATTCACGACGGCCTTTGAATCCGCGATCAAAGCGGTGGAAGAATTGGAGTTTAAAAACATGCTTAGCGCTGAGGAAGACAACCTCAACGCCGTCATGCAAATTACATCCGGAGCGGGCGGAACAGAAAGCTGTGATTGGGCTGCCATGTTGATGCGCATGTACCGAATGTATGGCGACCGCGCCTCATTCAAGGTCAAGGAACTGGACATGCAAGAAGGCGATGTTGCCGGAATCAAGCAGGTCACATTGGAGTTTGATGGAGACTTTGCGTTTGGAATGCTCAAAGGGGAAAACGGGGTTCATCGGTTGGTTCGGATCAGCCCATTTGACAGCCAGGCGCGGCGACACACTTCTTTTGTTTCCGTTTACGTCTATCCCCTGGTGGATGATTCGATTGAAATTGAGGTCAATGCTTCCGACATCAGTTGGGACACCTTCCGCTCGGGGGGTGCAGGGGGGCAAAATGTGAACAAAGTGGAAACCGGTGTACGGCTGCGGCACGCTCCTACGGGAATTGTCATTGATAACACCGAAACCCGCTCACAGCTCGGAAACAAAGAGAAGGCCATGCAACTGCTCAAGTCGCAGCTCTTTGAGATGGAACTTGCTCGCAGAAATGAGGCGCGTGCGGAAATTGAGGCGGGAAAGAAGAAGATTGAGTGGGGGTCGCAGATCCGGTCCTATGTCATGCAGCCGTACAAAATGGTCAAAGACGTCCGAACCAGTCACGAAACATCCAATGTTGAGGCCGTGATGAACGGAGACATTGAAGGCTTCCTTAAAGCGTATCTGATGCAGGCGGGATCGGGCGCGAAAAGCCTAGAATAACAACAATCATTTCCCTTATTCATTTCATTGACATGAATTTATTCCGAATCGAAAAGGACACCATTGGTGAAGTAAAAGTTCCCAAAGAAGCCTTGTGGGGCCCACAAACAGAGCGGTCACGGAACAATTTCAAAATTGGTCCAAAAGCGTCCATGCCGATGGAAGTGGTCAAGGCCTTTGCTGTATTGAAAAAAGCCGCGGCGTTTACCAATGCTGAGTTGGGCGGTTTGGATGCTCAAAAGCGCGATTTAATTGCCACAGCATGCGATGAAATCGTTGCGGGCAAATGGGACGAACAATTTCCGTTGGTCATTTGGCAAACGGGGTCAGGAACGCAATCCAACATGAATGTCAATGAAGTGGTCGCCAATCGAGCGCATCAACTCAATGGCGGAACAGTCGGAGAAGGCGAACGGCTGGTGCACCCCAATGATGACGTCAATAAGTCCCAGTCTTCCAACGATACCTTTCCAACGGCGATGCACATTGCGGCGTATTGCATGATCGTCGAGACGACCATTCCCGGTGTCGAGGAATTGAGGGATGCACTGGAGTCAAAAGCGCAGGCATTTTCGGAGGTGGTAAAAATTGGCCGTACCCACTTGATGGACGCCACACCGTTGACGTTGGGACAGGAATTTGGGGGATATGTCGCGCAGCTGAATTACGGACTCAATGCCCTGCGAAATTCGCTGAGTCATCTCTCAGAATTGGCACTTGGCGGCACAGCAGTTGGAACGGGAATCAACACGCCCGAAGGCTATGCCGTCCGTGTTGCGCAGCACATTGCTGAACTCACAGGCCAACCATTTGTGACGGCTGCCAATAAGTTTGAGGCGCTCGCGGCGCATGACGCTATTGTGGAGTCGCATGGTGCCTTGCGCCAGTTGTCGGTCTCCCTGAATAAAATTGCCAACGACATCCGATTGATGGCTTCAGGGCCGCGCTCGGGAATCGGTGAAATCATCATTCCAGCCAACGAACCAGGTTCGAGCATCATGCCCGGCAAGGTGAACCCTACGCAATGTGAAGCCCTTACCATGGTGTGTGCTCAAGTGATGGGAAATGACGTTGCCATTGCTGTCGGGGGAGCACAAGGCCATTACGAACTGAACGTATTCAAGCCGATGATGGCCCGCAACATTCTGGAAAGTGCTCAGTTGATTGGTGACGCATGCGCCTCGTTTAGTGCGCATTGTGTTCAAGGCATCGAGCCGAATCACAGTCGGATCGATGAGTTGGTGCAGAATAGTCTCATGTTGGTCACGGCACTCAACACCAAAATTGGTTACTATAAAGCGGCAGAAATCGCGAACAAAGCCCATACCGAAGGCACAACCTTGAAAGCGGCAGCGCTCGCGACCGGTTACTTGACTGAGGAGGAATACGACGCGTGGGTCGTGCCCGCCGACATGACAGGCCGCCGCTAGGCAATCAATTGTTCAAGCTGGACTAGCGCGTCTTCCGCGTCTTCATTTCCGTAACCAGCTGCTTGATCCACTGTTCCTCCGCCTTCGGACAGATCAACAACGCATCCTTTGTGTCCACAACGATGAAGTCGTTCACGCCACGCAAAGCGACGATCTTTTTCGATTCTTCTGCCTCAGTGACCACTACGTTGCCTGCCGCTTCATGGGCCCAGAGTTCAGTTCCAGTCGTTCCATTGCCATGCGCGTCCAGCGGCAATTTTTCATGCAATGACCCCCAAGTCCCCAAGTCACTCCAGCCAAAATCGGAAAGCACAACCGTGACGTTCGATGCTTTCTCCATGATTCCGTAATCGATGGAGATATTTTCACAATCGCCATAAATGGATTGAATGGCTGGCTTTTCTGCGGGCGTCGCAAAAGCCGCGGCATTTTCTTGGAACAAGTCTTGCATCTCGGGCAAGTGCTTTTCAAACGCGGCGGTAATGTTTTGAAGGCTCCAAATGAAGATTCCGGAATTCCAGTAGAAGTCTCCTGATGCAAGGAATTCCTCAGCCAGGTCTTTTTGCGGCTTTTCCGTAAAGGTTTTCACGGAACGAATGCGTTGATCTTCCGCATCGGGCAGGTCTTCAAATTGGATGTAACCGTAGCCCGTGTCGGGACGCGATGGCTTGATGCCGAGCGTCACCAAATGGTTGGTATTCAAACTGTGATTTGCCGCGAGTTCCGCAATTTCCAAGAAGTTGTCTTCTTTGACAATCAAATGGTCAGATGGTGCCACAATCATGACGGCTTCTGATGCCTGATCACCAGCCTTGTTCGCGACCCAGTGATTCGCATAGGCGATGCATGGAGCAGTGTTGCGCATGAAAGGCTCACAGAGTACGTTTTCCGCAGGCAGCAGTTCGAGGTGTTCATGCACCAAACCGCGGTAGCGTTCTTGTGTGACCACAACAATGTTTTCATTGGGCACCATCCGGCTGAGGCGATCGTAGGTCATCTGAATCAGGGATCGTCCCGTACCGAGAATGTCGAGGAATTGTTTGGGCTGTGTTTCTCGGCTCATGGGCCAAAAACGACTTCCAATGCCACCAGCCATGATGACTGCGTAAGTGTTCGAATTTTTCAAATCAAGGGTGGGTTAAAGGCAATGAAGCGGGCTCGGAAACGCTTGACCATTGTGGGCAATCGCATTTCTGACTTCGCCGTTGTTGCTGGCAACTTGTCAATAGAAAAACCGCTCCAAGGAGAGCTATGACCATCAACGGGTGGTTTATCTTCTTCATATGCTGCAAAAATACGCTCCGTCGCTTGACTTATGGAGCGACACTGAACATTAACTTAGCCGCATGCGGTGGATGTTTCACATTGGACGTTACATGCAATTGTTGGCCAAGAGCTTTCGCAAACCTGAAAAGGCGCGGATGTTTCGAGGGCTCTTTGTCCAAGAATTGGAATCCATTGGGATTCAATCTGTAGGCATTGTTGCCTTGCTGAGCCTATTCATGGGGGCGGTTATTTGTTTGCAAACGGCGCATCAAATTGGAGGCTGGATCCCCGCTTACACCATTGGATTCACAGTGCGCCAGACCATGATCTTGGAATTTTCGCCGACCTTGATTCCAGTGATACTTGCGGGCAAGGTTGGGTCCAACATCGCCTCGCAATTGGGGAGCATGCGGGTCACTGAGGAAATTGATGCGTTGGAAATTATGGGGGTAAATAGCGCGAGTCATTTGATCCTACCCAAAATTTTGGCGGGGGTTCTGATTGTGCCTTTTTTGGTCATCTTGAGCATGGTCCTCGGCGTGGGCGCAGGCGCCTGGATCGGTGTTGCTACCGGCGTGAGCACGCTTGCTGATTTCGAATACGGAATGCAAGTCGACTTCCGGGTTTTCGATGTGTCCTACGCCCTGATCAAAACCGTGATCTTCGGTTTTATCCTCACAAGTGTGTCCGCTTACCATGGCTACTATGCATCGGGCGGGCCCATTGAAGTGGGGCGTTCCAGTACGCGTGCAGTGGTTTGGTCCGTGGTAATCATCATGATTTCCAACCTCATCATCACCCAAATGTTGCTGAATTAACGGACGAGCGGAATGATCAAACTCCACAACATCTCCAAATCGTTTGGTGAGCATCATGTTCTCAAGGACGTTTCCGCCTCCTTTGAGCGAGGCAAAGTCAATTTTGTCATTGGACGCAGCGGAAGCGGAAAGAGTGTTTTGACCAAATGCACGGTTGGCCTGATTGAGCCTGACTTGGGTTATGTCGAATATGATGGACGGGATTTCACCCGAATGTCCTTGAAAGAACGCAAATCCATTCGTCAAGAGATTGGAATGCTCTTCCAGGGAAGTGCTTTGTTTGACAGCATGTCGGTTGAAGAAAACGTTCGATTTCCGCTGCGCATGTTCAGTGATTTGAGTGAAAAAGAGATTCAAATGCGGGCTGCAGCATGCCTCGAAAGGGTGGAACTTTCGGACGCAGGCACGCGATTTCCATCTGAATGCAGCGGTGGAATGCAAAAGCGCGTTGGCATTGCCCGGGCCATTGCGATGAATCCGAAATATTTGTTTTGCGATGAGCCCAACTCTGGACTTGATCCTCAAACGGCCATTGTCATCGACCAGCTCATCAAAGAAATCACGTTGGAATACCAGATGACAACCGTGGTTATTTCGCACGATATGAATAGCGTCATGGAGGCGAGTGATACCATTCATTTTGTCCACGAAGGGTCCATCCTTTGGAACGGAGATCGGCACCAATTGTTGGAAGGGGGAGTGGCCGAATTGGAATCATTTGTTTTTGCTTCGGACCTCATGCGTCAGATTCGCAAGAACCAATCCACCCCATGAAGCATGGCGGAAGGAGGCCCTCAAAAAATCCCATTGAATTTTAATCGCCGCACGAATGCGGAGATGAACGAAGACTCTGAGCGCATGCTTGAGCGCTATCAGTCGCGAAGAACGGTTCGGCATTTTTCATCTGATCCACTTCCATTGGAGGTGGTGGAACGCTGCATATTGGCTGCGGGCACAGCTCCATCGGGCGCCCATAAGCAGCCCTGGCATTTTTGCCTCATCACGGACCCCGCAATCAAGAAAAAGATTCGAGAAGCCGCGGAAAAAGAAGAGTATGTCAATTACCACGGCCGCATGTCAGATCGTTGGCTCAAGGACTTGGAGCCCTTCGATACCAACCACATCAAACCCCACTTGGAAGAGGCGCCAGCACTCATTGCTGTTTTCAGGCAAGCCTGGCAACCGGATGAGTTGGACGGTAAGAAGCAGAACTATTACGTTCAGGAGTCTGTGGGAATTGCCTGCGGCATGCTTTTGGCTGCTTTGCACGAATCGGGGATCGCTGCACTGACGCATACACCTTCTCCGATGGCTTTTTTGTGTGATATTTTGGACAGACCACCCCATGAGAAGGCATTTTTACTCATCCCCATTGGATTCCCTAAAGATGACTGTGAAGTGCCTGATATTGCTCGGAAATCACTCGATGAGATTCGTTCAAATGTGGGTGCCGGCAAGAAGTAATTCTGCTGCTTGGGCATAAAATCTTGAATAAACTTCGGTGGTTACCTTTTCCTTTGGTTACTTTGCGCCCCGATAAACAGATTTAAGCTATGTCTGATATTCAAGAAAAAGTAACGGCGATTATCGTCGACAAGTTGGGAGTTGATGCCGGAGAGGTTAACATCGAAGCAAGTTTCACCAATGATTTGGGAGCCGATTCTTTGGACACGGTTGAGCTCATCATGGAATTTGAAAAGGAGTTCAACATTGCCATCCCCGACGACCAAGCTGAAAAGATCAGCACAGTAGGCCAAGCGGTCGACTACATTACGGAGCACGCGAAATAATCCCGGCTCTATGGAGCTCAAGAGGGTTGTTGTGACTGGCCTGGGAGCGATTACGCCCCTGGGAAATGACGTGCGCGCCTATTGGGATGGCCTCATCAACGGTGTGAGTGGCGCCGCCCCAATCACCAAGTTTGACGCTGAAAATTTCAAAACCCAATTCGCGTGCGAAGTCAAAGGCTTTGAGGTTGCAGATTTCTTGGAGCGGAAAGCTTCACGGAAGATGGATCTCTTTGCCCAGTACGCCGTGGTCTGTTCAGATGAAGCCATCAAGGACGCGGGACTGCTTGAAGAAGGCTCCGCGGATCCCGACCGGGTAGGCGTCATTTGGGGCTCGGGAATCGGAGGATTCCAAACGTTCATGAACGAGGCATTGAACTTTCACAAAAGCGATGGTATTCCGCGCTTCAGTCCGTTCTTCATTCCCATGATGATCTCGGACATTGCGGCGGGTCACATCAGTATGCGCCACGGGTACAGAGGCCCAAACTTCTGCACGGTTTCAGCGTGTGCGAGTGGCACCAATGCAATGATTGACGCGTTCAATTACATTCGATTGGGCAAGGCAGATGTTATGGTCACGGGTGGTTCTGAGGCCGCAGTCACGGAAGGCGGAATCGGAGGTTTCAATGCCCTGAAGGCATTGTCAACTCGGAATGATGACCCTACCACCGCTTCTCGGCCATTTGATTCCACACGGGACGGTTTTGTCTTGGGCGAAGGTGGAGGTGCGATTATTCTGGAGGATTACGATCATGCTGTGGCTCGCGGAGCAACCATTTATTGCGAAATGGTTGGCGGGGGAATGAGCGCAGACGCTCACCACATTACAGCTCCTCATCCGGAAGGCTTGGGCGCATTGAATGTGATGAAAGCGGCGTTGGATGACGCGGCCATGCATCCTTCTGAAGTGGATTATGTCAATGTGCACGGCACATCTACGCCGCTCGGGGACATTGCAGAAACAAAAGCCATTCAAGGTGTTTTCGGAGATCACGCGTATGACCTCAACATATCTTCGACGAAGTCGATGACAGGTCATTTGCTGGGAGCTGCAGGCGCGATTGAAGGCATTGCATGCATCTTAGCCATCAAGAATGGCATCATCCCACCGACGATTAATTTTGAGCACTCGGATGACCAGCTGGATCAAAAGTTGGATTTCACATTCAACACAGCAAAAAAGCGCAACGTGCGAGCGGCCCTTTCGAATACATTCGGATTCGGAGGCCACAATGCTTCCGTTTTGTTTCGCGAACTTGTATAACGGATTTTTTCAGTGGGGTTGCTCGATTCGAAGAGGTTGCGGGGATTAAAATCCCGTGTTTCAAAACCAAGTGCGTTTGATTCTTTTGTGCGCAGAGAATTTGGCGTGAGGATATTGCAGCAAGGATGGTATGAAGAGGCGATGACGCACGCCTCGTTATCACCTGACCTGGAAGACCACCAAAATGCCAACGAGCGACTGGAATTTTTGGGAGACGCTGTGCTTGGGGCGATGGTCGCCAAGCAGGTTTTTGATTCATTCCCCGAAGATGAAGAAGGACCGTTGACCCAACGCAAGGCCCAAATGGTCAGCCGAAAAGCATTGAATCAAATTGGTCAGTCGATGGGGTTGGAATCATTCATTCGTGCCAATTTGGGCAACGGAGAAATTCCTGCCACCGTGGTTGGCAACGCCCTTGAAGCCTTGATTGGGGCTATTTTCATCGATCACGGATACCGAAAAACGGAGCAAGGGGTTTTGCGCATGTTTGAACGGCATCAGCTGAATGCGGGCGCCTTGATGGACTCCGATTTCAAAACCCAAATGCAACAGTGGGCCCAGCAGTCATCGAAATCGCTGGAATACCGATTGATCGGCGAAGCGATGGTCGAGGGCCGAAATGTTTATCAAATGGAGTTGGTTTTGGACGGGCGCATCACGGGCAAAGGCCACGGCTTTTCAAAGAAGGGCGCCGAGCAGGCTGCAGCCGAAGACGCAAGCCAGCACATTCCCCTGTAATTGTGGAGGTTAATGCTTGTACCATGCCGCTGAAACGTAAATCTCAAGGTATATTCGCCGCAGATGCAATGGCTTGACGACGATTTTGCAGATTCGTGTGATTTTGAATTGATTGGATTGAGTAGTCACCTTCCTCCGCAGCGGTTGTGTTGGGAGTTGAACCGTTCAATGGGATGGAGTTTGGAATTCAGTCATTTGCTTGAGATCGCGCACAAGAAGATCAATTCAAGCCATGCTGTATACCGGTTCAATGAAACTGGAGATGCGGGCCATGGTGTTTTCCACGTCGTGGAAAACAAGTTGCCAGAAGGCATCATTGCTCGATTTCAGGGGGCATCTGCGCTGGACTACCTTCTCCATTTGGGGGAAGGATGTGAGCAGGCTGTAAGTTTGGTTCCTGCGTTGCGCAAGGTGAATGGAGTGAATTATGTCCAGGAATTGGACCCACTGCATTCGGGAGCCATTGAGCATTTGGCTTTGATTGATTTGGAGCCAAAGTTGGATTAGTAAGATTGAAGAGAAAGAAATGAAACGAACGAAAATTGTAGCGACAATGGGGCCTGCTTCCTCGTCAGAGGAAATGCTCCATGCACTCATTCAAGCTGGAATGAATGTGGCGCGTTTGAACTTTTCGCATGGCGAATATTCGGTGCATGGGCAAACGATTGCCAACGTGCGTAAGGTGGATGAAGAATTGGGAACGCACACCGCTTTGTTGGCGGATTTGCAAGGTCCAAAGCTTCGCGTATGCGACATTGTCGGTGGTGAAATGAAGCTGGTGAATGGCGAGGAATTGATCATTCGCACGGGAAATCACGACGGAGAAAATGGCGTGGTTTATACCACCTACAAAGAATTTGCTCGGGATGTGAAGCCCGGTGAGCCGGTGCTCATGGACGATGGGAAGCTGGAATTGAAAGTATTGGAAACCGACGGCAAAGGGGAAGTCCGATGTGAAATCATTCACGGAGGTAAATTGAAGCCAAGAAAGGGGATCAACTTACCCTCTACGGCTATTTCGCTTCCGTGCATCACCGAAAAGGACGAAGCTGATTTGGCGTTTGCCTTGGAAAATGATGTGGATTGGGTTGGGCTTTCTTTTGTCCGCAACTCGAGTGACATTATTGACCTGCGCAATCGAATCGAAGCAGCGGGCAAGCATGCGCGGATTGTCGCGAAAATTGAGAAACCAGAAGCTTTGGAGGATTTGGAAGAAATCCTGACCATGACCGATGCAGTCATGGTGGCGCGTGGTGATTTGGGAGTGGAAATCCCCAAGCAAGAGGTCCCATTGGTACAGAAAGACATCATCAAGAGGTGCATGTTACTTGGGCGTCCGGTCATTGTAGCGACGCAGATGATGGAGTCGATGATTGAACATTCGGTGCCGACCCGGGCCGAAGTCAATGATGTTGCCAATGCGGTGCTCGATGGCGCCGACGCTGTGATGCTGAGCGCAGAAACGTCAGTCGGGGCATTTCCCGTAGAGGCTGTGAAGGCCATGACGGATATCATTCATTCGATGGAAGGCCATGATGCGATGTTCAATCACGAACGGCCGCCATTGAGTCCGGATGACGACCGATTCATTAGTGATAGCATGTGCTACAACGCGTGTCGTCTGGCAAAACGGGTCAATGCGAAGGCCATTGTGACGATGACTTTTAGCGGCTACACTGCGGTGCAAGTCTCGAGTCAAAGGCCGAAAGCACATGTCTACATGTTCACAGCGAATAAAAAAGTGCTGGGACAGATGTCGCTGGTTTGGGGCGTTACGGCGTTTCCCTATTTGAAAATGGTGAGCACCGATCACACCATAGCGGACATCAAGTTTGAGCTAACAAAAATGGGGGTGGTAGCCAAGGGGGATTTCGTCATTCACCTCGCGAGCATGCCCATTGCAGAAGCCGGAATGACAAACATGGTCAAGCTGAGTCAAGTCTAGAAAAATCAGGAGTTTAGTGTTCGCATCCTCCTTGGGTTGGTGCTATCTTCGCGGCAGCGTTCACGCGCAACGAAATGGCCATCAGCATGAGTGATTCTCCTCAACAATCTTATTTCCCTGAGCGGGGTTCTTTGAATTTGCCAGATGTCGCAAGTGATATCTTGCAACGTTGGGAGCGTGAAAACACGTTCCAGCGCAGCATTGATACGCGTCCAGAAGATCGTCCTTATGTGTTTTTTGAAGGCCCGCCATCAGCCAATGGCAAACCGGGAATTCACCACGTGATGGCCCGTGCAATCAAAGATATTTTTTGCCGGTTTCATACCCTCAAAGGGTACCGCGTGGAACGCAAAGCGGGTTGGGATACCCATGGATTGCCTGTTGAATTGGGTGTCGAAAAGGAACTCGGAATCACGAAGGAAGACATCGGTGTCAAACTGACCATCGAAGAATACAATGAAGCTTGCCGAAAGGCGGTGATGCGTTATACGGATATCTGGAATGAGCTCACCCTCAAAATGGGATACTGGGTGGATATGGAGTCGCCGTATGTGACCTATGAGAACAAATACATTGAAAGTGTCTGGTGGTTGTTGAAGCAATTGGACAAGAAAGATTTGCTGTACAAAGGCTATACCATTCAGCCGTACAGCCCGGCAGCGGGAACCGGATTGAGTTCTCACGAGCTCAATCAACCCGGGGCCTACCAAGATGTGAAGGATACGACGATCGTTGCTCAATTTCGGGCGCTCCCGGATTGTGCTGGACGCATTCTGGAACATGCGGGTCCCGAAAAAGCGGCTGCATTGGCGCATTTGCCGGTGGATTTCTTGGCTTGGACCACGACTCCTTGGACATTGCCTTCCAACACGGCCTTAACTGTTGGTCCCACGATTGATTATGCTGTGGTGGTGACGAAAAATCGGTACACGCAAGAAGAAGGCGTAGTGGTTTTGGCTTCGGAACTGATTGGAAAACATTTCGGAGGGAAAAAAGCACCTGAACACGAAGTCATTGCACAGATTAAAGGCACCGATTTGTGTGGAGCACGTTATGAGCAATTGCTGGATTGGGCGGAACCCATGGAGCATGTAGAACAGGCATTTCGGGTCATCCCAGGGGATTTTGTTACGACCGAAGATGGAACGGGAATTGTACACACGGCGCCGACTTTTGGAGCGGATGATGCCCGAGTGGCTTCCGCCGCGGGTGTTCCCCCACTGTTGGTGGATGATGGTTCGGGCCATGGAGTGCCGTTGGTGGACATGCAAGGCCGTTTCCGAGAAGGCATTGGGCCATTTGCGGGACGTTTTGTCAAGCAAGAGTACTATGAAGCGAACGAAGCTCCGGAACGCTCTGTGGATGTTGAGATTGCCATCTTATTGAAGGAGCGAAGCCAAGCCTTTTTGGTAGAGAAATACGAGCACAATTATCCGCATTGCTGGCGAACAGATAAGCCGGTGTTGTATTATCCGTTGGACAGCTGGTTCGTGCGCTCCACGGCGGCAAAGCAGCGTATGCAAGAGCTGAATGACACCATCCGGTGGAAGCCGGCCAGTACAGGCAGCGGACGGTTTGGAAAGTGGTTGGAAAACCTGAATGATTGGAACTTGAGTCGCTCGCGTTTTTGGGGCATTCCAATTCCCATTTGGTCCACCGAAGACGGTTCCGAGCGAATTTGCATTGGTTCGGTGGAAGAGTTGAAAGAGGCTTGTGCAGCATCTATGCAAGCCGGTTTGATGCCATCCAATCCGTTGCAAGAATTTGCACCTGGGGACATGTCCAAGGAGAATTACGAAGCATTTGACCTTCACAAGCACTCCGTGGACGGCATTGTGCTGGCGTCGTCCAAGGGTGAACCCATGCGCCGAGAAGCCGATTTGATTGATGTTTGGTTCGATAGCGGATCCATGCCCTACGCCCAGTGGCATTATCCGTTTGAAAACAAGGATCGAATTGACGGAGCAAAGTCTTTTCCAGCGGACTTTATTGCGGAAGGAGTGGATCAAACCCGGGGATGGTTTTACACGTTGCACGCTATCGGTACCATGGTGTTCGATTCCGTGGCGTACAAGAGTGTTGTGAGCAATGGATTGGTACTGGACAAGCAAGGGCTAAAAATGTCCAAACGATTGGGCAATGCGGTTGACCCGTTTGAAACACTCGAGAAATACGGCCCGGATGCAACGCGTTGGTACATGATCAGCAATGCGCAACCTTGGGACAACCTGAAGTTTGATGCGGACGGTATTGTTGAAGTGCAACGTAAGTTTTTTGGCACGCTGCACAACACCTACAACTTCCTCGCGCTTTACGCTAAAATTGACGGCTACAGTGGGAGCGAGGCCCTGATTTCTGTGCAGGACCGTCCGGAGATTGATCGTTGGATCCTCTCGCGGTTGCATTCCTTGATCCAGGATGTGGATGCGGCTTACGGGGAATTGGAGCCCACCAAAGCTGCACGCGCCATTCAGGAATTCACCATTGATGAACTGTCCAATTGGCATGTCCGATTGTCGCGTAGGCGCTTTTGGAAAGGGGAGATGAGCGATGACAAATTGAGCGCGTATCAAACCTTGCACGAATGCCTGAAGACCCTTGCGATCATGGCTTCACCAATTGCACCTTTTTATTGCGATCGATTGCACCACGACATCAATCCGGGGGCAGATTCGGTTCACCTCATGGCATTTCCGGAAGTGGATGCGAAATGCATTGATCAAGAATTGGAAGAACGGATGAAATTGGCCCAACAGATCAGTTCCCAGGCGCTTTCGCTGCGGAAACGCGAAAAAATCCGTGTCCGGCAGCCGTTGCGGCGCATCCTTGTACCTGTGCTTGATGAAACGGTGGAGCGCCGAATTCGTGCAGTTGAGCAGTTGATTTGCGGTGAGATTAATGTCAAAAATGTGGAGTTGCTGAAGGACGAATCGGATTCAGAAGTTTCCATTGTGAAGCGTGTGAAGCCTGATTTTAAGGCCTTGGGCCCGCGCTTCGGAAAACGGATGAAATCCATCGCAGCTGCCGTGAATGCACTCGATGCTGATGGGATCATGACCCTGGAGCGAAACGGCGAAATCGAGGTGCTTCCTGAAGACGGTCAGGGTCCTGCTGTGATTTCAACTTCGGATGTAGACATCATGACCGACGACATCCCAGGATGGTTGGTTTCAAGTGCTTCGGGTGTGACCGTAGCGCTGGACATTACCTTGGACGAAGAATTGCGTTCTGAAGGTTTTGCAAGGGAGTTGATCAACCGCGTTCAGAACGTACGAAAAGACCACGGTTTGGAGGTCACGGACAAGATTAAATTGACGCTCGACGCCAGCGGTGACATTCGTTCGGCAATTGAACGCAATTTGGATTATATTCGGGTCGAAACTCTCGCAGATTTGGTAAGTTGGCAGAAGCCTGCAGACGGCACAGAAGTGGATTTGGGCGATGGGATTACCCTGCACATTGGAGTAGAAAAATTGAATTGAACATTGAGTAATGGCTGAAACACGATACACGGACTCAGACTTGAAAGAATTTCAAGACTTGATCGACAACAAGTTGAAAACAGCGCGTGAGAATTACGACGAATTGCAACGTGCGCTTTCGCATCAAGACGACAACACCACCGATGATACTTCTCCCACGTTTAAGATGATGGAAGACGGATCGGAAACGATGAGTCGTGAGGAGACCGCTCAGTTGGCTGCGCGTCAAGAGAAATTCATTCGGAATTTGGAGAATGCATTGCTTCGCATCCGAAACAAGACCTATGGCATTTGCCGGGTCACCGGCAAGTTGATTCCGAAGGAACGCCTGCGATTGGTGCCCCATGCAACGATGTCGATTGAGGCGAAGAACAAGCAATAATCGCCCACAACCCCAGTCCATTGCAGACCCCCAGAACCTTTTTAGGCTGGATTTTTTTGGTTGTTCTGCCCCTTTTGGTGAGCGACCAATTGATTAAGATCTGGATCAAGCTCAATTTTGCAGTGGGTCAGCGTGCCTCATTTGTACCGGGAGTTTTGGAGCTACAATTCATTGAAAATGAAGGCATGGCTTTCGGATGGGCATTGCCCGGGGTAACAGGCAAATTGGTGCTCACGATTTTCCGCTTAGTTGCGGCGATTGGCATTGGGTATTATTTGAGCAAGCTGGTGCGTTCAGGGGTTCACAAGGGATTGCTGACTTGCGTTTCATTTGTCTGGGCCGGAGCGATTGGTAACATCATCGATAGCGCTGTATACGGCCAGCTGTTTACGCGAAGCTCATGGGGCATGATGGCAGACTGGGCCGAAAAATCGGAAGGGTACGCACCTTTTTTGATGGGCAATGTGGTCGATATGTTTCATTTCATTGTGCGATGGCCGGCATCATTCCCCATTGAATCATTGGCGGGTCGGGAAGTTTTTCCGCCCATCTGGAATTTGGCTGACGCGGCCATTTCTTGTGGCGTCATTGCAATTCTTATTGGTCAGCGCGCCTTCTTTCGAGAAGTGAGTGAAGTGCCGGGGCAAACGAAGAGCGGAGAGGAAGAATCCGCGGATTGAGGTCTTTCGTCGTTCAGTCTGCTCAGACCTCCACCGGTTCTACCCAATCGCCGTGGGACCGAATCAGGTCCACGAGCGCATCAACCGCTCGGTCTTCCGGAACATTTCGCTCGACCACTTCTTTTTCTTTGTACAGGGTGATTTTTCCAGGTCCTGTTCCGACGTACCCGTAATCGGCATCTGCCATTTCGCCTGGCCCATTGACAATGCACCCCATGATGCCAATTTTGACGCCTTTCAAATGAGAGGTGACGGAGCGAATTTTGGCAGTGGTTTCCTGCAGATCAAAAAGGGTTCGCCCGCAGCTTGGGCAGCTGATGTATTCGGTTTTGGAAATGCGCGTTCGCGTCGCCTGGAGGATTCCGAAGGCGGTTGAATTGCGCAATTGAAGAGAAGCCTGATTCCCTGCCATCCATATGCCATCGCCAAATCCATCGAGCAAAGGAGCACCTAAATCAACGGAGGCGAAAAGCTGAAAAGACTCGTCGTCCAGATCGTCGAGTTTCCGAGTGAGGATCACAGGAACGTCGCATTTCATTTGGTCCAATTGCATGCAGCAACCCCGCAAATCAGCCATGGCATGCGCGCTCGAAGCCTCCAGGGCGAGGACAATGTCCTTTCGTCCTCTCAGGCTTGAAACGAATGCCTCGGTCAAATCTGCTTTTTTCGCCTGAATGAAATGAACGTCCGAAGTGGCGTTCGGATTCCAATTGGCTGCCGACCAAAGGGGGTAATGGCGCGTAGCTCCTTTCCAGTCTGCGGCATCTTGAATAACACCGAGTGTTCCGGGGAGCTCAAAATCAATTTCGCGATTCCCCGAATAAATGTAGTCGCAAGCAAAGTCATCCAAGTTCCATTTGTCCAGGGGCACCGAATACCGGTACCCACATCCGAAAAGACGCGCGGGTGTAATGTCTCCACTGCTCAAATCATGGACCACGACGGGAACGTTTTTCCCTCCAATATTCAATACTTCTTGGGCTGCACGTCGCGCGTGATTGAATGGATCAAAGCTCAAGGGCAAGGCGTCCATGGTGGAAGAATGCCCCCGTTGTGCATACCGATCCACCAGCTTTCGTGCCACGGGAAGTTCTGCCTCTGGCGCTTCGGTCAACGAAACTCGGATGGTATCGCCCAAGCCGTCTTCGAGCAATGCTCCGATTCCAATCGCGCTTTTGATTCTGCCGTCTTCTCCATCTCCCGCTTCCGTTACACCCAGATGAAGGGGGTAATTCATGCCTTCTGCATCCATGCGAGCGACAAGAAGGCGGTAGGCTTGCACCATGACCTGGGGGTTGGATGCCTTCATGCTGATCACGATTTCGTGGTAGTCATGTTTTCGGCAAATTCGGAGAAATTCCAAGGCACTTTCCACCATGCCCGTGGGAGTGTCTCCGTAGCGGCTGAGAATGCGATCAGAAAGTGACCCGTGATTGGTCCCGATGCGCATGGCACGTCCCAATCGCTTGCATTTCAAAACGAGGGGAGTGAAGCGTGTTTCGATTCGGTCCAGCTCAGCGGCATACGACTCGTCTGTGTAATCGATTTCCTCGAATTTTTTCTTGTCCGCGTAATTGCCAGGATTGACCCTGATTTTCTCGACATGATCTGCCGCAACTTCCGCTGCATTGGGCGTGAAGTGAATATCGGCCACCAGTGGTACGTGCTTATTGGCGACATGCAATGCTTGTGCAATGCTTCCCAACGCTTCCGCCTCCTTCTTCGATGGCGCGGTAATTCGCACCAATTCGCTGCCGGCATCCACCATTCGGATGCTCTCATCCACTGTTTTTTCTACGTCGAGCGTATCCGCAGTGGTCATCGATTGAATCCGGATGGGCGCATCACCGCCCAAGGTGAGATCGCCCACTTTGATTTGCCTCGAGACGCGTCTTCTGTAGTTGAACCAATCAACATTCAATTGATCAGATTGGGAGTGAGATGCGGCGTTTTGTTCCATGGTTCCGTTTGCTCTGCTAAGGTAACCGACGGAAGCCGAGAATTGTTGGAGCATAGCGGTTCGAATTGTCCACGGTTGCGGAGTAATTTTACGGAACGAAACTGGGGCAGTCGCCCATGATCCATTCCAATTGCCCTCCATTCAAAACGAAATTGATTCAGCCATCGTGCTGACGAGCCGTCCCTACACCGATGGCAAGCGAGTGGTTCGCGTCATGAGTCGGACGCATGGCACCATTGCTTTGTGGGTGAATGAGGGCCGAGGAAAAAACCGCCGCATTGCCATGTGGCATGCAGGGGCCTTGTTGGAGCTCAGCGGAATGAACCGCAAAGGTTCGGAAGGGCTGATTCGATTTCGAGAGGCTCGAAGAACGGTGGTTTTGGATGCGGTCATTCGAGATCCGCGGCGCAGCGCGATCGTTTTTTTCATTTGTGAGGTCATCGAAAAGACGATGGCAGAGGAAACCCCTCACCCGGAAGTCCATGATTTGATGGCCCGAACCATCTGTGAGATTGAATCTTCTGCATCCCTGGGTTGGATTCATGCGGCCTTCTTGGGTCAGCTGATTCGGCTCCTCGGCATTGCGCCGGTTTCGCCCGGAAATTCAGACGTCACTTCGTTGGATTTGCAGTCAGGCGATTGGAAACATGAAATAGGCTTGGAGAAGGAATCATTGGAAAAGTCCATTGCCGATGGATTCATGGCATTTTTGGAACCGGAAGCGGTTGTTCCCACGATGTGGTCCATTGCGGACCGGAAGCGTTTGATTCTTGGGCAAGTCCGTTACCTTCAGCACCAATTGGGGACCCTACGTGAAATCAAGAGTTATGCCGTCTTGGAAGCGGTTTTCGACAACGAACGGTGATATGGAAGTTGGCTCGATTTTTGACAAAAGCAGCGGCATGAAGCGGCCCGAATTACGAATTGGTTTTTCCAGAGTTTTGACGGCGCTGGTATTGCTTTGGACAATGTCCACGGCGCAATCGCTCGCGCAGGACGATGTGCCTCAGCAGCGCCCGGCGAGCCGAAACGTTGAATCAGCGGTTTCATCCAAATCCAATGTGCCCAAGCGCCAAGAGTCAAAGCAGATAAGTGCGGTAGCATCTGATGGCTTTACACCGGTGTCTTTCGCTGTTGTCCTCAACAAAAACACAGGGCAACAAGTCATGACTGACGCTGATGGAAATGCTTCGATCACGCGATCGATGGCTTCGGATACATTGTTGGTTCGAAGTGTTGGCTTCATGGACATGGTGATTTTACCGGGCCAGCCACTGCCTCCTTCGATCCGAATGATTGAAGATTTGATCAGCCTTGAAACGGCGCAAGTGGTCAGTCAGGGCCTTGTGGATGCGAACAGTGCTTCACTTTCGACGCAGGCGCAGGCGATTCCGAACCGCAAGAATCAAGTGATTCGATTGGAGGTTCCACAGACAGCCGCGGAGTTGCTCTGGTCGACAGGATCGGTATTGGTGCAGCAAAGCCAGCAGGGAGGGGGTTCACCGATTATTCGCGGATTTGAGGCGAATCGAATTTTATTGGTCGTCGACGGTGTCCGCATGAACAATGCCATCTATCGCAGTGGACATTTGCAAAATGCAATAACGGTGGATCCTTATATCCTGCAGCGGACGGATGTTTTGATGGGTCCGCACAGTATTTTGTTTGGCAGCGACGCATTGGGAGGAGTGATTCACTTTCACACCCGAACGCCCAAATTGGGCCAGAATGATTTTCAGGTAAACACTTCGGGAGCCTATCGCTCTCCGAACCAGAGTCAATCGTGGCATGCCGATTTCGAGGTTTCTCGAGCAAGGTGGGGCAGCATTACATCTGTCACGCACTCGGATTATGGCGATTTGCGCATGGGACAGTGGCGCCGCCATGGCAATTCCACCTGGGGGTTGGATACCCTCTGGGCCGCGCGCGTGGATTCCACGGATGTGATGCTTTCCAATGATGATCCCAACATTCAAAAGGGTTCGGGCTACAGCCAATGGGATATGCTGCAGAAATTCAGGATCCGCGTCCCAGGGGCGCTATTGGACTTGAATTTTCAATGGAGCCAAAGCAGTGACATCCCCCGCTACGATGTCTCCTCAGATTATACCGGCGATCAGCTGAAATGGGCCGAATGGAACTATGGGCCTCAGCAACGCGCAATGGCTTCTGCCCGTTACACGCGCTCCCTGTCCCGTTGGAACGTGCAATGGCAATCTTTGGTGGCCTACCAAGACATTGAGGAGTCGCGGATCAAGCGCCGTTTTGGATCGGAATGGCGTGAAAGTCAAATCGAGCAGGTTGCGGTGTTGAACGGATATTCAACCGTTCAAAAATCATGGTACAATGGCTTGAAGCTGACCGCAGGCATCAGTGGCTCATTGGATGCCGTTCAGTCAGATGCGTTTCAGGTACGGGCCTTTCCGTCGGATTCCCTTTCGCCCGATGAGGCCATGGCACAGTTCGCGATCGATACCCGTTACCCCAATGCTGGAAGTAGCATGGGGACGGGTGCGGTGTTCGCCACGGGCATATGGAACATCAATCAGCATCAATTGGCAGGAGGATTGCGATGGAGTCGATCGCGCCTGGATGCCGCATTTGAACCAACGGCGTCTTTTGCGCTGCCTTATGAGAATGTGAACATGAAGAATGGAGCGTTGACGGGGGGAATTTCCGATCAATGGACCAGTGCCAATCGGGAGTGGATTTCCAATTCATCGTTCTCCACGGGATTCCGTCACCCCAACATCGACGACATGGGCAAGGTGCGGGAAAAGGCCGGTTTTGTTTTGGTTCCAAATGACTCCTTGCGACCGGAATATTTATACAGCATGGAGCAATCGCTGCAATGGGATTGGGGGGGCAAACAACATTTGATTGCTTCCGTGAGTGCCTTTGCTTCGCGCCTCAACGACGCCATTGTTCCGCAAAACACAACCTTGGACGGAGAGGAATTCTTTCTCATCGATGGCGATTCAGCGCGGGTTCAGACGAATGTCAATGCGAGCCATGCCCACATTGGCGGGATTCGAGCAGAAATTCAAGCCAAACTGACTCCTTCCTGGAATGTGCAGGGCGCCGTGAATTGGACGGCGGGTCATCAATTCATCCCTGATGCGTCCACGGGCATCAAGACAAAATTGCCCATGTCACATATTCCGCCTGCATTCGGGAGGGTGGCGACCCACTACAAAGGCCGGTGGTGGACCTTCGAATGTTATGTGCTTTTCAGTGGCTTCAAACCCTCCGATCGATTTGGGCCATACGCGACCGACAATTTGGATTTGATGTTGCCGGAAGGCGCTCCTGCCTGGTGGACTTTGAACGGAGAATTCAGTGCACAAGTGCATCCAAAATTGGAATGGCGATTGGGCATACGGAATGCCCTCGATCTGCATTACCGGGTATTCGCCAGTGGCATCAGCGCGCCGGGTCGGGGACTCTATACTTCTTTGCACGCAGCGTTTTAGGCTGGACGCATTTCAAGTTACCTTCGCGCCATGCGTTTTGAAGCCATCATCGGGCACGAGGAAATTGGATCCAAACTCCGCACAGGGGTTCAAAATCGGCGTGTGGCACATGCCCAATTGTTCAATGGACCGGAAGGTTCTGGGGCGCTAGCCTTGGCGCTGGCCTACGCGCGTTACCTGCATTGTCAAGACCCAAGCGAGGCGGATTCCTGTGGTTCTTGCACTTCGTGCAAGCAGTACGAGACATTGCAGCATCCAGATCTGCACTGGTCCTTTCCATTCTTCAAGAAAGACAGTTCGGAGCAATCGACTACACAGCCCTTTCAAAACGCCTGGCGAGAGCGGGTTTTGGAAGACCCGTATTTTGGACTGGAAGAATGGTTGGGAGCGATAGGGGCGGATAAAAAACAACTGTTTATTAGCGTTCAAGAAGCCTTGGAGTTGAACCGAAAATTGGGATTGAAGTCGTTCCAAGGAGGATGGAAGGTGCTCATCTTGTGGCTTCCGGAAACCATGCGAGTGGATACGGCCAATAAGATGTTAAAACTGATTGAAGAGCCAACGGACAACACGGTGATGTTGTTCGTCAGTGAACAATCGAATCAGTTGCTCGCAACGATTCGATCCCGGGTACAGATGATACAGGTGCCCCGGCTCTCCGATGAATTGGCAGCCCTGGGCATGCACCAGCGCTATGGGGTTGATTTGGAACAAGCGCGCCAATGGACACATGTCACGGATGGCAACGTTGCTGCTGCGATGCGCATGAAACATTCGGGAGGATCCGAGGTGGATCGGGACCTTTTTATCCAGTGGATGCGATCGTGCTACGTTCAAGAGACGCCTAAAACGGTGGCATTGGCCGAAGATTTCGCCAAACCCGGACGGGAATCGATGAAACGTTTTATTCGCTATGCGCTGCACATGGTTCGGCAGTGCATTGTAGGCAATTACGGTGCCCAAAGTTTGGTTCGATTGACTCCAGCTGAGCGAACGTTCGCAGAGAAATTCGCTCCTTTTATCCACCACGGAAATGCGATTGAAATTCAGCAACTCCTTGAAAATGCGCACCGTGACATTGCAGGAAACGTGAACGGGAAGTTGGTCTTTTTGGATTTAAGTGCCCAAGTGAGTCTTTTGCTTCGGAAGCCAACCTGAAGGGATGTATCTTAGGGCTCATGAGTTGTAGCAATTGCAGAAATGGAGCGGATGGCACACCAAGAGGGTGTCGGAGCAATGGAAATTGTGGAACCGGCGGATGCGGCCCATTGACCGTGTTTGACTGGCTGGAAGGCGTGGCGCTGCCCTCTGGACAGAGTGCGTTTGACGTCGTCGAGGTGCGTTTCAAAGCGAACCGAAAGGGATTCTACCGAAGGTCCGCAGCGATGGAAATTCAGGTTGGCGATGTGGTGGTGTTGGATTCTGACCACGGATTTGATGTGGGTGTCGTGAGCTTGCGCGGTGAGTTGGTCAAAGCCCAGATGAGCGCCAAGCGAGTCAAGGATGACCATGAAGTTCGAAAAATTTTACGAAAAGCGACGCAGGAAGACATCGACACGTGGCAGAAGGCGAGCATGCGCGAGGCGGAGACCATTTCGGAATCCAGAAAAATCATCAAAAGCCTTGGCTTGCAGATGAAATTGGCCGATGTTGAATTTCAAGGGGACAATAAAAAAGCCACGTTTTACTACACGGCAGAAGTCCGAGTGGACTTTAGGCTCCTCGTTCGCGACTTGGCATCAGCCTTTGGCATACGGGTTGAAATGCGTCAAATTGGTGCGCGTCAGGAAGCGGCTCGTGTGGGAGGCATCGGTGTTTGTGGACGGGAACTATGCTGTTCCAGTTGGCTCAAGGATTTTCGAAGCGTGAGCACTTCAGCCGCACGCTATCAGCAGTTGTCGCTCAACCCGCAAAAGTTAGCGGGGCAGTGCGGCAAGCTCAAGTGTTGCCTGAATTTTGAATTGGATCAGTATGTGGAGGCCGTCAATGAGTTTCCATCGCCCAATACCAAAATCAAACTGAAGGAAGGCCGTGCGTTTGTGTTCAAGATGGACATTTTCAAACGGCTGGTTTATTTGAATGCGCCGGACGGAGCAGGCAATGGCCCCGTTGCCGTCAGCCTTGAGGACATGAAGGAATTGATGGCGATGAATGAACGTGGTGAATACCCCGTGAATTTGAAGGACTTCATGCAAATTGAAGAGCCTGATGAAGTAGATGAGGTCTATTCCAATGTGGTCGGGCAAGACAGCGTAACGCGATTTGACGACGAACGCAAACGGAACCGGAAGAAGCGGTCGGGCCGAAGAAACCAAGGCAAGAATGGACCCAAAGGGAAATCAAACCCGCAACAAGCCGGAGAAAAGAAGGGCCCTCAGTCGGAGGCGAAATCCGGCGGCGACAGTTCAAAGCGCAACAAGCGCCGACCGAAACCTCGCGGGCCGAAGGCACCGAATTCCGATGCAGCCAAATAAATGATGCCTGTTGATCGCTTGCGAAATCCGTCTTCACCTCGACTGCTGACCGCATTGGCGTTGGGCATAGTGCTCGGCCTTACCGCTTGTGGATCAGAAGTTCTTTTTGCAGGTTCGAAGCCATTGGATGCATCGATTGGTTGGGCATCGGACGATGTAGCGAAGTTTGACTGGCAAGTGAGTGATACGCTGCAGCGCCTCGATTTTTTCATCGATCTCCGGCACAACCAGGACTATCCTTTCACCAACCTCTATTTGTTTGTGGATTATACGTTTCCGAATGGCTTAGCCCGCAGGGACACGATTTCATGTGAATTGGCCGATGATCGCGGCAGGTGGTTTGGTTCCGGCATCGGAAATCTCATTGAACACCGCATCGGATTTCGACAGAATACAGGCTTTCCTTTGAAGGGGGATTACACCGTGAAAATAGCGCACGGAATGCGCGTGGATCCGCTTCCAGGGATGTTGGATGTCGGATTCCGCCTCGAGCCTACATCGATCGGAAAGGAGTAGACTCAATCGGTCTTCTGGGCGAGGGGTATGGGTTCATCAAAAGCCAGTGGTCCATCATTTTCCATCCATTGTTCCATCCCTCCGATCAGGTCAAAAATGTGTGGGTGACCCATGATGCGAAGCTCCTCAGTGACCACTCCACTTCGTCCGCCCGCCTCGCAATAAACAAATACAGGTCGATCCCAAGGAATGCCGCTCAACGGATCTTTGCGATGATCCCAGTCAAATGAAACATAACTGGCCCCTGCCACGTGTCCTGCGGCCCATTCTTCATCGGATCGCACATCGAGTAGGATGGCTTCCGGATGAGCCCGCTGAAGAGAGTCCAATTTTAGGATGGAAATTTCGGTGACTTGCTCGTGCTCGGGGGATGCCGGTGGAACACTGTTTCCGCAGCCGAACAAACTGGCCGAGGCAATGAGCATGGCGACAAAGCCAAGTTGATGGGTAGATTTCATGCCGTGAAATTAAACAGTGAAGCCTCGGTTTCATCGATGAGGAGGAAAATCGAGTAAATTGCTGATTCAAGATTTTGAAACATGCTTTATTCTCTAATCACTTCATGGCTGAGCCGTGTCATTTTCGTGTTGTTTGGACTTGCGCTGTTCGCGCCTGAAATAGCCATTGCGCAGGACGGTTCCCCCATTCGCCATTGCGGTCAGTGGAAAATGGAGCAGGCATTTTTCAATGCTCACCCCGAGCAAAGGGCCATTGCGGAGCAAGCGGATGCGCGCCTCGAATGGGAGACGAGAAACTTCTTAGATGCCAATCGCGACGAACTCATTGTCATTCCTGTGGTCTTCCACGTCATTCATTACAACGGACCCGAGAACATCAGCGATGAGCAGGTCTTGAGTGGAATAGAAGTGATGAACCGTGATTTCCGGAAGCTCAATCCCGATGCGGATGACGTGATATCCGAATTTGAAGGCATCGCGGCGGATTCGGAGATTGAATTTCGGTTGGCTCAAATTGATCCGCAAGGCGATTGCCACACGGGCATTAATCGCATTGTGTCTCCACTGACCTATGACGGCGGTGGTGAGGTCAAGGACCTGATCCAATGGCCACGGAACAGTTATCTGAATATTTGGGTCGTTGAGGATGCCAATGGTGCGGCAGGTTACAGCCTTTATCCCGGATCCGTCAATGGCGCGCAAGGAGCCGGAAATGATGGCATCGTAGTCGCCCATGATTACACGGGTAATATTGGCACCAGCAACAATTACCGCTCCCGAACCCTCACGCATGAGGCGGGTCATTGGATGAATTTGCGTCACCTTTGGGGCAACAGCAACAGCCCGGGCGATTCGGAAAATTGCGACATGGACGACCAGGTTTCGGACACCCCCGTAACCAGCGGATGGACGTCTTGCAATGTGAACGGATCCACGTGTGGCTCCCTCGACAACGTGCAAAACTACATGGAGTATTCGTACTGTGGTCGCATGTTTTCGGAAGGACAGCGCACGCGGATGCGAGCCGCCATGAACAGTGGCGTAGCGCAGCGGAATCAGCTTTGGACTCCTGAAAACCTTGAAGAGACGGGAGTGAATCTCGAACCCATTCTTTGCGAGGCACGATTTGGAGCTAGCCGGCAAACCATATGCGTGGGGGATACGGTCCAGTTTTTCGATGACAGTTACCACGGTGTTACGGGTTGGGCATGGGAATTTGGGGATGGCAATTCGGCCAATGATCAGAATCCACTTCACACGTTTGATGAGCCAGGGAATTACGACGTAACGTTGACCGTTTCAAATGGGGGCAATGAAGTTTCATTGACCGAGTTGGGCTTTATCCAAGTGCTGGATCCAGATGGCATGTCCCTCCCATTCACCGAAAACTTCGAGGCAGAAGAGTTGGATGACAATTGGTTCATGGTGGATGTTTCCAATGATGGAGATGGTTGGGAAGTCACCTCTGTCGCAGGTTATACAGGCGAACAAAGCCTCCGGATTCACAATTGGTCCAACAACGTTGAATTCAACCGCGATCAGTTGATTTCCCAGGCCATGGACATGTCAGAAGCGGAACTGATCCAAGTGACGTACAAGTGGGCATATTGCTACAAAGGCAACAATGAAGACGAGGATGATACAGACGATCGATTGAAAGTTTATGCATCTCCCAACTGTGGCGAAACATGGAGTCTGCGGCGCATGCACCGTGGTTTCACAGACTTACCTTCTGCTCCGCCCCACCCGTTTGTCTTCACACCCAATGGTCAGGATGAATGGAACAGTTACGTTTTGGAAATTCCATACTCGCAGTTCTATACAGAAAACTTTCGCATCATGTTTGAGTTTGAAAGCCGATTGGGGAACAACATCTTCCTGGACGACATCAACATCACGGCGTACACGGCGAGTGATTTGCTCGAATTGGAATTGGGAGAAGGCGTTGACTTTGAAGTCTACCCAAACCCCGCGCAAGACGAAGCGACGGTTTCCTTCTCCACGCGACTCATGTATCAGACGATGGACATTGCGTTCATGGATTTGACAGGACGAACGCTTTGGTCACAGACCCAGCGCAATGTTATTCCAGGCTTGCACCTTGTCGATCTGCCAATCGTCGAATGGTCAGCGGGCACGTACTTGGTTTCCGTTGTTTTGGACGGACGTCGTTTCACCAAGCAATTGGTGATTCAGTAATCAGATGCCGGACGATTGAGCTTTTGCATGGAAACGAAAAACGGCCGCTGAGAAGCGGCCGTTTTTGATAGGTGTATGGAAAGAAGGAATCGTTAGCTCTTGGAGCCAACCAGAACGGTTACGCAACCTTCATGCATGATAGCAGAGCGCGTCTCGGGGACGTGCACTTGCACCTGCAATTGTTGTGTAGTCTCCATATTGAAATCGACGTAGCTAATTTCAGGCTCATTCTTTCTGCTGTCGAAAAGACGCTTGCCATTGGCATCAAAGATCTCATAAGTAACATCGCCTAACACCGGATGGCTGCAGACCAGCAAACGGTATTCTTGGCCCGCAAGAAAGGTCAACATCAACTGCGCCTCGTCACCGGGAATGAGAATGGCGCTGTTGTAATTGTCATTTTGAATGTAGCCTTCCAATTCGGTGAGGCAATTCTTTTTGGTAAATGACCGGCACTGGGCGTCTGCATTTGTTGCAAAGAGCCCGAGGGTCAATAGGAGGATTATAGTATGCTTCATCGTACTTCTTGACTTTATTGGATGCACGCCGCTCGAACAGATTCAACGGCTGTGGCAATGGCTAATATGGTTGCATCATCGGCAGCAAAGGTTGTCCCTCCGCCGATTGTAAATGAACCGGATTCTTCTCTGTTTGTGGTGCTTTCATTGCTGGTTGATGCGACCCCGCCGAAAGCGTTTTCAATCGATTGCATGGAGGTAAGCAAGTTGGTCAGCGCTGGCGTTTGCTCGTAGCTGTTGCACAGTCCCATTACGTCATTCAAGACGAGCTTTTGCTCGGCAATGCGTTGCTTCAATTCGTCAGGAGCGGCATCGAGGTGACGGGTGGCCAAGTACATGCCTTCGACCCATCCTGATGCAACAACGAGCCCCGCCAAATCCTCTTGACCATTGAATTTCAAACGTTCATTGAGATCGTAGAAAGTTTCGGAAACGATGTCCATGAGTACATCGCGATCGTTGCGGTTCTCTTCGACTTCGTTCATGACTTCTTCGCTCAGAACATCGCTAACTCCCAAGGCTTGGCTCAATGACTTAATAGAAGCCAAGTAATCGAGGCTTGTGCTGTTTTCTTCAAAAATGGTCGCATAACTGAGGTCCGCTCCATAGATGCCGAGGTTGATCGCTTGCTTGTCACTTGTTGTGTAGCGATTGTATTCATTCGCAGCGTTCAATGCATCGGAATGGAAATGCGCTCCGCTCCGCTTGATCAACGAGGCGGTCTCCATGGGAGACGGTGCAGCGTGAAAAATCTTGGTCAAGGTGTTTTGTCGGCTCGTGACCGCCATGCCGTCGTTATCCATTTCTGCTTCGCTGTGGCTGTGATCGCCATGGTCATGACCGCCATGGTCATCCGCTGTTTCTCCGCACCCTGTGATGAGAAATAAGCCCAAACCGAAGGCGATGGGCAGTGCTTGAATTCGTTGGTTAATGCGCATGATTATAGTTCTGGATATTGAAGCACAATTTGCCTCGTACCCGTCTCATATACGCAAGGGAACTCAAAAAGTTCCACACACTACAATGTTCAGGAAGGATGGCGCATTCAGTGGGCTTCCAACCAGTCTTTCCCCGCGGACATGTCAACCGCTAAGGGCACGGACAAGGCGACAGCTTCCGTCATGGCAGGGCCGATTAAGGCCTTTAAGTCACTGATCTCTGATTCGGGGACATCAAACACCAATTCATCGTGCACTTGCATGATCATTTTGGTGCGCAATCCTTTTGCTTTGAGCGCCGCATCAATCTTCACCATGGCGACTTTGATGACATCCGCGGCAGACCCTTGGATGGGTGCGTTGACGGCATTTCGTTCTGCAAAAGCCCGCACGGTGGCATTGTTGGACTGAATATCGGGCAGGTAGCGGCGCCGACCGAGCACGGTTTCTGCATAGCCTTTGTCCCGCACTTCGTCTACGCACTGCGCGGTGAATGCTTTGAGTGCAGCGAATTGTTCGAAATAAGCATCGATGATTTCTTTTGCTTCTCGTCTCGGGATGCCCAAGTTTTGAGCCAATCCGAACGCCCCTTGGCCATATAGGATTCCAAAATTGACTGCCTTGGCTTTGCTTCGCATGTCGCGGTCAACGTCTTCAGGTGGGACTTGAAAGACTTTCGCAGCAGTAGCCGTATGAATGTCCATGCCTTGGACAAAGGCGTCCACCAGGCCACTGTCTTGGCTCAAGGCTGCGGCAATGCGCAATTCCACTTGGCTGTAATCCGCAGCGATGAGCACGTGGTGCTCGTCCCTCGGGATAAAGGCTTTTCGAATGGCACGACCCTCCGGCGTGCGGATGGGGATGTTTTGCAGGTTTGGATCTTTCGAACTCAATCGACCCGTTGCGGCAACCGTTTGCTGGTATGTGGTGTGGATGCGCCCAGATTGGGCATTGACCAATTTTGGAAGCGGTTCGACGTACGTGCTATTGAGCTTTTTCAATTTTCGGTACCTCAGCACCAATTCGATGATGGGGTGAGCGGATTTGAGCTTTTCAAGCACTTCTTCGCCAGTAGGGTACTGGCCCGTTTTTGTTTTTTTCACCTTGGCGGGGATGGCGAGGGTCTCAAACAAAATGGGCCCCAATTGCTTGGGGCTGTCGATGTTAAACGACATCCCTGCATGCTCGTGGATGGCCTGCGTTAATTCGTCAATTTTAGCCCCCAATTCGACGCTGTATTTTTCGAGTTCTGGGACATTGATACGAACACCCTCCAATTCCATGTCAGCGAGGATAAAGGCCAGCGGCATTTCAACGTCCCAAAAAAGGGCTGTGCTAGCCACGTCCTCTAACTGCGGAGCCAGGCGCTCGCGCAGCTGAAAAGCAATATCGGCATCTTCGCACGCATAGTCGGTGATGCTTGCAGGGTCCAATTGGCCCATGTGCTTTTGATCTTTTCCCGATTTGCCGATGAGGTCTGTGATGGGCATGGTGGCATAGCCCAATTCCGTCTCTGCCAACCGGTCTAATTTATGAGAGCTTTCCGGCTGGATGAGGTAATGGGCGATCATGGTGTCGAATGCACGGCATCCAAATTGCACGCCTCGCCGTGCGAGGATTTTGTAATCGAACTTGAAGTGATGGGCGATGGCTTCTTTGGACGAATCAGAGAAAATGGTGCCGAGGCGTTCGAGCAACGTGGCCTCGGTCCAATCGTCACTGGCAACGGGAACCCACCAGGCCTTGCCAACTGCGGTAGCGAAGGACAACCCTACCAAATCGGCGGTCATGGTATTCAGCCCAGTCGTCTCGGTATCAAAAGCAAAGGATGAAGCCGCCGCGAGTGCCTCCATCAAGTCATCCAATCCGTTTGAATCTTGCACCAAGGTATAGGTGTGCATTGTCGTCGCTAGGCTGGCGTAGCCCGCATCTTCCGGCTCAATTGTTGCGAAATGATTCGAGGATGCGGCATCGACCGATCCTTCGGGTGTTCCGAACAAATCGAGTTGGGCTTCTTGTGCCTTTGGTTGCTGCTGCGCAGCCGCCGCTGCAGGAGTTGATGAAGCGGAATCGTTCCCGTTATCTCCGAACATGCGCCGAGCGAGCGTCCGAAACTCTAAATTCTCAAGGGTTTCCTTGAGCGTTTCAGCGTTGGGTTCTTCCAAGTCCATTTGATCCCAGTCAATTTCCATGGGGATGTCGAGGCAAATGGTCGCAAGGGATTTCGAGAGCTTCGCCAGGTCGACGTTCTCTTCGACTCGTTCTTTTAATTTGCCTTTGAGATTACCGCTGTTTTCGATGACACCTTCCAAACTGCCATATTGCTTCAATAGTTTGGAGGCTGTTTTGGCCCCAATCCCCGGAATTCCTGGAATATTGTCGGCACTATCGCCCATCATGCCAAGCAAGTCAATCACTTGAAGGGGGTGGTCAACCCCAAATTTCTCGCAAATTTCCTCGGGTCCCCAAACTTCAGCAGGACTTCCTCCGCGTCCAGGGCGGTACATTTTGACATGTTCGGACACCAGCTGGCCGAAATCTTTGTCGGGTGTCATCATGTATACTTCAAACCCTTTTTCCTCGGCTTTCTTGGCCATAAAGCCAATCACGTCATCTGCTTCAAACCCTTTTTGAGTGATGGCCGGAATGTTCATCCCCTCCAGTAATTCGAGAATCCAGGGCACAGAGCGTTTGATGTCTTCTGGGGTTTCGTCCCGATTGGCCTTGTAATCCGGGTACTGCTCATTTCGGAATGAGCCGCCCGGAGGATCGAACACCACAGCGACGTGGGTTGGCTTTTCCTTGCGAATGACTTCGAGTAGCGCATTGGTAAAACCGAAGATCGCGCTGGTGTTCAGCCCTTTTGAATTGATGCGTGGGTTCTTGATGAAGGCGTAATACGCTCTGAAAACGAGTGCATAGGCATCAACAAGGAAAAGTTTACGGTCGGAGGGGGCGGAAATCATGGGGTTTCGAAGCGTGTGTGACACTTCGAAGTTACCACCTGAGGCTTAATTTTTTGCCTGATTTTTCGGCCGTTTGTAAACGGGAACCGTGGAGCATGGCTCACCGTAAAAAATCGAAAGCGCAACCGGTTGCAGATGCCGGATGGCCGCTGCGAGGCTTTCGGCATTGGTACCTGAGGAGCAACCTTTGATGACAATCCGGGCGTCGGTAAAATCCTCGAGCGGTAGGCGTTGAATGGCTTCCAGCAAAAGCGTTTGCTTGACTTCGCTTGGGGTACCTATGGCAACCGAGGCGCCGCAGGCTGCGAGCCGTGAAGTGGCTAGCATCCACGCCCATTCAGGAATGATTGCATCGTTGCTGCAGTGGAGGGCTACAATTTTGTCCGCCCATTCTTCTGGCTGCAAATTCTTCAGTGTCTCGCGGAATGGTTTCTCCCTGAGAATCAGGCCATTTTCCAGGCACTCTGCCAAATCGAAGCGCATCAGGGGCTTCCGGAGAACAAGGTCATCCAGATCAAGGGCAGTCAAGCCACTTTCGTCAACACGGTTGCGGATTGCACCGGAGGCTTCTTCCATCAATCAGGCAGATTGAATGTTCTGGGAGCGGTTGGTCGCAGCAGCAGAAACCAATTCCTCTGCGGCTGCGGCAATAGCGGCGGCGTCGTAGCCATTTTCCGCGTAAAGTTCGGCTTGCGTACCATGCTCAACATAATGGTCCCCAAGTCCAAGGCGCTTCATTTGTGCTTGGTATCCATTGTCTCCCATGAATTCTGTAACGGCACTGCCAAACCCACCCATGAGGCATCCGTCTTCTACGGTGATGACCGCATCAAACTTTCCGAATATTTCGTGGAGCATCACCTCGTCGAGGGGCTTCACAAATCGCATGTCATAATGAGCCGCTGAAATTCCACTTCTGTCAAGCGCCTCAATGGCATTCGTGACCTGTGAACCGATGGCGCCAATGCTCAATATTGCGATGTCATTTCCCGTTTTCAATCGTCGGCCTTGACCAATTTGAATGGCTTCAAAGGGTTGCCGCCAATTGACTATGGTGCCTGTCCCTCTCGGATATCGGATGGAGAATGGACCGCTCTGCTTTTCGGCAGCAGTGTACATCATATTGCGCAACTCCACTTCATCCATGGGTGCAGCTACAACCATGTTCGGAATGCAGCGCATGTATGCCATGTCATAAGCGCCATGATGGGTCGGGCCATCAGCGCCGACGACTCCTCCGCGATCGAGGCAGAATACAACGTGTAGGTTTTGAATGGCCACATCGTGCACGACTTGGTCATAAGCACGTTGCATGAAGCTGGAATAAATATTGCAGAATGGAACTTTTCCTTGCGTTGCCATGCCCGCGCTGAATGTTACGGCATGTTGCTCTGCGATGCCCACGTCAAAGGCGCGATCAGGCATGGCTTCCAACATGTATTTGAGGCTGCAGCCCGAAGGCATGGCGGGTGTGACACCCACGATGCGTTCATCCTTTTCGGCCAATTCGATGATGGAGTGACCAAAGACATCCTGAAATTTGGGCGGCTTCGGCTGGGTCGAGGCGCTTTTTACAATTTCTCCGGTATCCTTGTTGAACAGTCCGGGAGCGTGCCAAGTGGTCGCGCTGCCCTTTTCCGCGGGCTTATATCCCTTGCCTTTCATGGTCACACAATGAAGCAGCTTGGGCCCTGGGATGTCTTTGATATCTTCCAGGATTTGAGCCAAATGCACGACGTCATGGCCATCGACGGGGCCGAAATAACGGAAATTGAGCGATTCAAATAAATTGGACTGCTTGAGCAGGGCCGACTTCATGGCCACTTCAATTTTTTGTGCAACAGCCTGTGCGTTCGGCCCAAACTTTGAAATGCGGCCGAGCAAATGCCAGACTTCATCTTTGGCTTTGTTGTACGCTTTGGACGTTGTAATGTCCGTGAGGTATTCTTTGAGTGCTCCAACGTTTGGATCGATGGACATGCAGTTGTCATTCAAAATGACGAGCATATTGGTGTCCTCCGCTCCGCCGTGATTCAGTCCTTCGAAGGCTAGTCCTGCCGTCATGGCACCATCTCCGATGACAGCCACATGCTGGCGTTGTTTGTCACCTTTGAGTTTGCTGGCAACCGCCATGCCCAATGCAGCGGAAATGGAAGTGGAACTATGTCCTACACCGAATGTGTCATATTCACTCTCCGTTCGCTTGGGAAAACCACTCAGGCCCTTGTACTGGCGGTTGGTGTGGAATTTTTCCCGTCGACCGGTTAAGATTTTGTGTCCGTACGCTTGGTGTCCCACGTCCCAAACAATTTGGTCGTCGGGCGTATTGAAGGCATAATGCAAGGCCACCGTCAACTCGACCACTCCGAGACTTGCTCCAAAGTGCCCCCCTTTTTCTGAAACAACGTCGACTATGAATTGCCTCAATTCATCGCAGATTACGGGCAAATCTGTCTCTTGAAAAAGTTGCCGCAGGTCTTCAGGCGTTTTGATGCGTGAAAGATGCGGTCCGGCGGGGAAGTGACTCATGGTTTTAGGGTCTTATTGCTCCTGTGCGTCTTCAACAAAATTAGGAGCAATGATGTTCAGTTGAACGTGCAGGAATCCGAACTTTTCCGAGCAACCGAAATTCTTATGCCCAATAAGCGCCATTTATGCCTCTATCAACGCAGCTAATCCCGCTAAGATTTGAGCGCCGTCTGTATTCCCGAGGTCGCTGCTTGCCGCGCGTTCGGGATGGGGCATCATCCCGAATACATTCATTGCGTCGTTCGCGACACCTGCAATGCTATCAGTTGATCCGTTTGGATTGGACCAAGGGTTCACTTTGCCATTTTCATCGCAATAACGGAACAGGATTTGGTCCTGATCTTGGAGCCTTTTCAGGCCATCATCATCGATGAAGTAATTCCCTTCGCCGTGCGCAATGGGAATGGTGATCGCGCTGTTCGAATCAATATCACGTGAGAGGCAGGCCGTGCGGGAAACGGCTTTGAGCTGAACGTTGCGGCAAATGAATTTGCGGCTTTCGTTGTGGAGTAAGGCCCCCGGGAGCAGTCCCGATTCGCAAAGAATTTGGAATCCGTTGCACACCCCAAAGACTCGCCCCCCTCTTTGCGCATGGGCGACAACGGCCTCCATGATCGGCGAGAAACGGGCAATAGCTCCACTGCGGAGGTAATCACCATAGCTAAAACCGCCAGGAAGAACTATGATGTCGGCGCCTTCTAGGTCTCGGTTTTTATGCCAGAGTTGGACGACATCGAAATGCAAGTCGTGTTCCATCGCATGTACCATGTCCATGTCGCAGTTGGAACCGGGAAAAGTGACCACTCCTATTTTCATAGGCCGAAGTTCGTGAATTCGTTGCTTTTATTGAGCGTAATTCAACCCAAAAACAACCAACAGCGTACCAACAAAAACGACCCAACCCAATCCGTCGAGGGCGCTCAACTTGTCCCCTTTTCGTTCGCGTTTCGGAACGAGGCTGACGGTAAGAAACCCCAATGCCAAAGCGGAAACTGATCCCCAATGCGCCGTCCATTGCGACGCAGGTCCGAGGCCTCTTATTGCTGGGGTGCCGGTTCCGAATAACAGGCTTGCGGTCCCAGCGAGTGCGAGGAGGAGAAAGATCGCATTGTAGCGGGTGTTTTTCGTCTTGAGTACCAGGCGCGGGTTTTCTCGAATGAGCATGAATAATCCAAAAATTCCCGCGGTTATCATGCTAACAGCGCGCCATGATTGCCGCGTGTATTGATCGTTTTCAAGAATCTCTGCCGAAGCATTTCCTGCGAATCCACGGAAGAATGGGAGGGTCCAGCAAAACTCAGCGATGAGCAAACCATGTGCAATTCCAAAGGTCAACATCACCCATTCGCGAAAAATTGCGGGCCGAGTGCGGATTTGAACGGCAATCAAACCGAGCAGTATGCCAGCATTAAGGGGTTGAATGCTCACGGCAAGCCCTGCAAGGAGACCCGCTCGAAATTGGAGGTTGCTTGTTGACGGTTGGCGGTGCATGCGCAAGGTTTGATCCAATGCTCCGCAGAGCATGAGCAGGCTTGTCCACGTTTGAATGCCTTCCATGGGCTGCGCGACCGGGACCAAGACGATTCCCCAAGCGACAAAGGACCAAGCCAGGGCAGAATCGCCTCGCTCGACAAAATTTCTTTGCACGTACAAATGATGCGAATACCCGGCCACTGTTAGCAGCCCAATGCCATATATGACAAGGGATAGAAGAGGTGTGTGCGCGTGCCAAAAGTGCCAGAGCACACCCCCCAAAATGGTCAATGGAACGATGGACCATGCAATCGGTTGGTTCGAACGGAGGATAGAAATCAAGGCTTGCTTATTTTTGCATCGAATTTAGCACTTATGAATACGCAAGAAATCATCACTCCGGTTGCAAAGTTTATCGAATGGACATTTGAAACCTTTCTCGTACCGATGAGTGATCCCTTCAATTCGGGGGTCATTGTTCTGGGGTTGGCGGGTTTGCTGTTCTGGCTGCGTTTGCAGAAAAAGTACACCCAAAAAGCTGAGCAGGACGGGGATTTGGTGTGATGCACGGCTCGCGCCGCAGTGGATTTAATCCTGGGCAATCAAGCCAAATCCAAGATGTCTGCACCGATGTCCTTCCGGAAGTAGGCTCCTTCGAATGTGATTTTCTCGACTTTCTCGTAGCTGCGCTTCAACGCATCTTCCGCAGTCGCACCTCTGCCTGTGACCGCCAGGACCCGACCACCGTTTGTGTATAGTTTTCGCCGAGAAATTTTTGTCCCGGCATGGAAGACCATTCCGTCCCAATTCGGTTCATCGACAACGCCTTTTATTTCACGGTTTGTTTCATAGGCTCCCGGATATCCTTCGCTCGCCATGACCACGGTGGCTGCCGCTCGCTCATCAATTTCCAAGTCGTACTCTGAAAGCAACCCGGAGCCTAAGCTTTCAAATAGATGCAGTAAATCACTCTTGATCCGTGGCAACACGACTTCTGTTTCGGGATCACCCATGCGGCAATTGTATTCAATGACGTACGGGTCGCTTCCCACCTTTATGAGGCCAAAGAAGATAAATCCGTGGTAGGGGATTTCGTCCTTGGTCAATCCTTTGATGGTGGGAATAATGATTTGATTCAAGGCCTTCTGCTGAAATTCTTCTGACAAGTAAGGAACCGGTGAAATGGCTCCCATGCCACCTGTGTTCAGACCGGTGTCACCTTCTCCAATTCGTTTGTAATCCTTTGCCGAAGGCAGAATGTGATAGCTTTTTCCATCAGTCATGACAAACATGCTGACTTCCTGCCCGCTGAGGAATTCCTCAATCACGACTCGTTTCCCTGCTTCTTTGAATGCCCCGCCCTCCAGCATGGCCTGCAAGGTGTCTGCTGCTTCTTTTTTTGATTCCGTGATGACCACCCCTTTGCCGCCCGCAAGGCCATCGGCCTTGATGACATAGGGCGCCTGAAATGTATCCAATGCCTGCACCGCTTCCGCAAGTTGGTCGCTTCCAAAACTGGTATAGCGAGCCGTTGGGATGTTGTGACGTTGCATGAAGCTTTTGGCGAATTCCTTGCTGCCTTCGAGCATTGCGCCTTGTTTTTTCGGCCCAACTACCGTTACGGATGTCTTTTGTGAAGCTTCAAAGTAATCTGAAATTCCAGCCACGAGCGGGGCCTCTGAACCGACCACAATCAGGTCGATTTTGTGCCTACGGACATAGCGTTCAACGGCTTGAAAATCCATGGCATCCAGATCTGCCATGGTCCCCAAATCATTCATTCCTCCGTTTCCGGGAGCAATGTGGAGATCACGCAACATCGAAGATTCACTTAGTTTCCATGCCATCGCATGCTCACGGCCTCCGCCTCCCAACAAAAGTACATTCATGCCGTAAAAATAATGGCTCTCAGTGCGCAACCAAAGAATCGTTCGAAACTTCATGTTTGTGAGCAGTAACTTGCAAGGAATTCGCCGTTAAGCACACCGCATGGATCAACCTTTTTTGTCCGCCGTTATCATCGCTTACAACGAAGCGCAAAACATCGATAGATGTTTGCGGTCTTTGCAGGCCGTTGCGGATGAAATTGTGGTGGTGGATTCGGGTTCCACGGATGATACAGTCATGAAGAGCGAGGCGATGGGTGCTCGGGTGTTGAATCACGCATTTGAAGGGCACATTCAGCAAAAAAATTGGGCGGCGAATCAGGCCAAAGGACAGTGGATTATTTCCTTGGATGCAGATGAAAGTTTGAGCGAAGAATTGAAAGCTTCGCTGCTCGAATGGAAAAAAAGCGCCCATGAACCGCTTGCATATTGCTTCAATCGATTGACTTCTTATTGTGGCCATTGGGTGCGACATGGCGGATGGTATCCCGATCAAAAGCTTCGCCTCTGGAAAAACGGATTGGCAGAGTGGACAGGTGAAAATCCCCATGATCGCTTGGAATTAGTAGCCGGTGAAAATACCGGCAGAAGCATTGGTCATTTGAAGGGAGACTTGTTGCACCATTCCTATCATACGGTCGAGGACCATGTCGGGCAAATTGCCTACTTCTCGGACATTGCAGCGGCGCATTATGAGGGGCCACTTTGGCTGACAAGTTTCTGGGTTCGGCCATTGAAGATGGCATTTCAATGGTCCAAGAATGCACTGATTCGGGGAGGGTGGAGAGATGGCTGGGCCGGTTGGACCATTGCGAAATACAGCGCAATTGCCACAGCTCAGAAATATGAAAAAGCCCGTGTATATCGGCGTTCGAAGCGGTTGCTGGAGGCCGCCGAAAAAACGAAAATCCAACGGGTTTTGATATGCCGGACGGATGCCATTGGGGACGCCGTGTTAACCTTGCCCGTTGCCGGGTGGATCAAGGCTTCTGAATCCAATTTGCAGGTGGATTTTCTGGTCCGGTCGTATGCTGCTCCTGTTGCCGCTGCTGCAGAAGATGTGGATGACGTGGTAATTTGGTCGCCAAAATCACCGCCAGATTTGTCGGAGTATGATGCGGCCGTCGTGGCATTTCCAGATGTGGAGGTGGCTCAAGCCCTCCGCAAACAGGGCGTACCCATTGTGGTAGGGACTTCCCGAAGGTGGCCTTTTCGGCGTTGGATGACGCATCACAATCACACATCACGCAAAGTTTCAGGACAACACGAAGCGTGGCATGGCATTGAATTGGCCAAAACGATGCATCCGTCTCCGGGTTGGGCAACACCGGGGTTGCAACTTCCAAAATCATCTGGTGAAATTGCTCAGTGGGGCCGATTGAAGCCCGAGGCCTGGGAAGAAGTAAAAGGCCAAATCGATGGTGCAAGGGATTGGTTGAAGGTCGGTCAAAAACACATCATTGTTCATCCAGGGTCCGCGGGCAGTGCCAATAATTATTCCCAAGGAAACTACCTCAAACTTATTGCAGGTCTATGCGATGCGGGGCTGCGCGTGATTTTGACGGGAACAGCGGCGGAAGGGGAACAATTTGGTGTTTCAGAATGGAGCGACCATGAAGCAGTGGTCAATACGATGGGCCGCATGACCTTGCATCAATTGCTTGCGCTCATAGGTGCCTCGGATGGCCTCGTGGCTTCGAGCACCGGTCCGCTTCACATGGCGGCGGCCGCTGGAGTGATGTGCGTGGGACTATACGGTCCCAATGCACCGGAGTGGCCGGAGCGATGGCACCCGGTTGGCCCGCGGGCGCATTGGATAACGGCGGAACGCATCGCTTCGGATGGGGCATTGGAAATCGAAGTGACGGAGGTTTTGGCGAAGATTCTTTCAGCCCTCAGCGAATAGTCCGTTTGCCAATCAATCCAATTAAGAACCCAGCCAAGGTTACACCCGCCTGTGTCTCAAGTGTGTCTTCGGTCATGCAAGACAATGCAATAATGAAAGCTGCCAGGCACGCCACTTGAAATGGGTAAGTGGGAAATGCGTTGCCCGATACCGCCACCAAGGCCAGTAAAATGGCCATCCATAACAACATGGATAGCGGACCGCCAGAAATCAAAAATGTAATGTATTGATTGTGCGGCCTGAGTCTGAATTCGGGTGCAAGAGGAGAATTGGCTTCGTCATATGATGCGGCAATGGCAGCAGGCACATCACCTGTTCCCACGCCCAAAGCAGGTTGGTCTTGAAACACCCGAAACGCATTTTTCAAAAACAGAAACCGTTGAACCAGTGAATGACCACTGGGGTTTCCACCGTCTACGGCATTCCATATTTCAAATTGAACAATGTCCCATCGTCGCCTCAATCCACTGTGTTTGACTTCTAAAACGGTGGGCACTCCTGATTCAATGAGCTGCACGTCTGAGGGGGTGAGAGCCAAAACACCCGATCGGTCCTTTTTGAGCCCCAAGGAGGACAGGTAACGGAGCAAAGTCATTTCCAATGCTTGGTTCCGCTCGTCCCTTCCGTCGAAGTCGATTGTACTCCGTTCATTCCATGCTTCGCTCAATTCGCTCCACGCAATGTTTGTCCAAACGTGACCGCCGTTTTCGCGCAGGCACCGATCTGGAAAATGATGATATTGCTCGCCTCTTTCCGATTTCACGCCCAAGTCCTCGGGATTGGGGTAGCGGGGCCAAAGGCTATTCATGGCGAAGGCGATCATAGCAAGAAACACAGCCAGCAGGCCGATCGACCCATTTCTTCGGAATGCCACATTGCTTGAACGGTGTTCTGCCTCGTCCGTGTGCGCTAAGAGGTAGGCCAGTAGGCCCGAGAGTGGAATCAACGTGGCGCCAGTAATGGAGGCGGTTTTCCATGTAAATGCAATGCCGAGAACGCAGAGAATCAGGGCGGTTCCCCATGCTTTCCATTGTTTGGTCGCGAACGCTCGAAGCAGCCACCAAGACCAAATGAAAGCAATCATCAAGCTGAACCGAATGTGCGATATGAAGGGCGACCAATCACGTGCTTCAACGGCCTCAGCAGCAGCGCTGCCTGACCACAAGGCACCAATGCAAGCCGCCGCGACTGAAAAGGCCAACGTATGTTGGACCAGTTCAAGGCCGCGACGTTGGTCCCACCGGCCAGTAATCAGGACCAAAGGAAAAGCCAGGAGGGGAAGTTGGATCCGCAGCGCTCGCCATCCTTGGGCTAAGTCTTCGGTCCAAAGCTGCCCCAAAAGTTGCCAGGCGAACAAGGCCAATATGGCCCAGAGCAGCGGCTGTGACCGCCAGAATTTCCAGGAACGATTACGGAAAATTGGGCCGTTATGCCAGCGGTCAAGCGCCCATGCGAAGAGCAGTAAGAAAGCTCCCTGGCTCATGAGAAAATTGGAGAAAGGAAGGGCAATCGCCGTAATGATGAGAGCCAAATCATACGCCCGCTGCACCTGGCGATTTCCGCTGGTCAATGGGGTGTTTGTATTTGTTTTTGGCGGCATCATTCAGCGGTTATTCAGTGCCGGCGAGGATCATTTCGTACTGCCCGGAATTAAGCATTTGAATGGCTGTGGAAACAGTAGAGTCGCGCGGGAGCGACCATTGGAATACGCCATCCTGAAGGTAATAGCGCATGATGATTTCTTCTTCCAAGGACATCTGAATTTGTTCGCGGAATTCCTGGAGATCCCGAACGATGTTGGGCTGCAATGCCACCTCCAATTGTTCGAATGCATCAGGGTCCAAGGTGTAAACCTCCTCATCTTCGGCCACCTCCTTCAGTTGCTCCCACATAATGGATGTCTGTGATTCGTATTGTGTTGCTGCATTGGCCTCAGTAAAGCCGACAAACTCCATCCAGTCGGCTTCGGTCAATGCGAACGCCTCGGGTGAAGCGATGCTGTCGCGCTGCGCGGTCCATGCATTGGCGAAATCAAACAAGGTTCCGCTTTCATAAAGTCCCTCCAGTACATATCCCAGGGGAGGCAGGGGCGTGGGGACATCTGGCTGAACTCCTTTTCCATCGACTACTGGACGACCATTGCGGGTGTAAAACACTTCAATTAAGGAGTCGGCAACGGCTCGTGCGCTTCCGTCTTCTCCTCGATTCCCGCCGTAATCAAGCCGCTGAATGCATCGTCCGCTCGGCGTGTAATACTTGGCAACGGTGACCTTCAGTTTGGTACCATAGGCCAGTTGCTTGGATTGTTGAACCAGGCCTTTTCCAAAGCTCTCTTGGCCCACTATAATCGCTCGATCCAAATCTTGGAGGGTGCCCGAAACAATTTCCGAAGCAGATGCTGACATGCCATCAATCAATACTGCAATTGGCAAATCGGGGAGCAAGGCGTCGGCCATGGTGCTGTAACTCTTTTCCCATTCTTCTGTTTTGCCGCGGGTGCTCACTACTTCTTCCCCTTTGCCAATGAATAAATTGACAATGCTGATGGATTCCTGCAGAAGGCCGCCTCCATTGCCTCGAAGGTCAACGACCAGCTGTTTCATACCGACGCTGTCGCGGAGGTAACGTATGGCTTGCCGCAATTCGAAGGATGACCCGCGTGTGAAGGCAGAGAGCGCAACATACCCTGTGCTGTCGCGAAGCACAGTGCGGTAGGGAACCGCTGGGAGTTTGATTTTGGCGCGTTTCATTACCACGGACTCTTCCGTTTTCGTTGCATTTCGAATGAAGCCCACCTCTACTTCTGTGCCGCTCGCTCCTTGGAGCATTTCCGGAATGAGGTCTTCCTCCACATCGGCCAATCTCATTCCGTCGACGGCGGTCAGTTCATCTCCAATTTTTATTCCTGCCTTGGCCGCAGGAAATTCAGGCAACACATCGATGAAGAGATGCCGGCCCCCCATCATTTGGATGCTTGCCCCAATGCCGCCGTATTCCCCAGTACTCATGAATCGAAGGTCTTCCACCCGTGACTCCGGATAATAAATGGTGTACGGGTCAAGGCTCGACACCATCGCATCAATTCCAGTTTCCATCAATGCTCCCGGTTGAATTTCATCCACGTAAAAGATGTTCAATTCACGGAATAGCGCATTCATGATCTCCAGTTGCTTCGACAATTCGAAATAGTTTTCCCGCACGGGGACGGCCGCGACGAGTAGTCCCAAAAAAGGGAGCAACAAGAGCTTCGATCTGTTTTTTTTCTTGGTTGGCAGCGTGGCGAGGGGATGGGAGCGTTTCTCGTTCTTCACAGGTTCAGTCTTGGTCGGGTTGGCTAGGAAACATTTGATGCACGAGTGAGACAACGGATATGCGCACCGTCTCGAAGTCAGGCATCTCATTTCCTACAAATATGAAAACGATTGCCCGTTGTTTTTCGTCTGTGAGTAGACGATTTTCCAAAGCGGGCTTTTCAAGCCTCCACGCTTCCCGCATCAATCGTTTGATGCGGTTCCGATCAACGGCTCGCTTGAATTTCTTCTTGCTCACGGTTACCATGGCTTGGATGGCCACGGGCTCGGGCAGAGGCGTATCGATAAAGCGCCCAATGAGGGGCGGGGCTTTAATTTTTGCGCCCTTCGCAAAGACGAGGTCCGAGAGTTTTTTGGACTTCAGTCGCTGGTTGCGGGGAAAGGAAAAGGAGCCAGTTTCGGACAAGGGCGCATTATTTGCCCTGAATGTAATGCTCAATGGCCATAGTCATGGAAGGAGCTTTTGGCGTGGGTGCCGAAATATCCACACGAAGGCTGGCTTCAGCAGCAGCTTTTGCAGTGGTTGGTCCAAATGTGGCGATTCGCGTTTCTCCCTGTTCGAAATCGGGGAAGTTCTTCAATAAGCTCTCAATCCCGCTTGGGCTGTAAAAGACCAGCAGGTTGTATTTCACATCGCTCAAGTCACTGAGATCCGAGCAAACGGTTCGGTACATGGTGGCTCGCGTGTAGTTGATTTTCCCCTCTTCTAGGAACTTTGGAATCGATGGCTTCATCAAGTCACTGCACGGCAATAAGAATTTTTCGTTCTTATGCTTCTTGATCAATTCCATCAGATCCTGAAAGCTCTGTTTCCCGAAGAAGATTTTTCGCTTTCGGTACACGACATATTTCTGCAGGTAGTAGGCAGTTGCCTCGCTGATGCAAAAATATTTCATGGTGTCAGGCACTTCAAACCGGAGCTCTTCAGCCAAACGAAAGAAGTGGTCAATGGCATTTCGGCTGGTAACAATCAGAGCAGTGTGTTCTGCGAAATCAATGCGCTGTTGGCGAAACTCTTGGCTCTCGATTCCCTCCACGTGAATAAACGGGCGGAAATCGATGGTGAGTTTTTGTCGCTCTGCTAAATCGAAATACGGCGACTTTTCCGTCGTCGGCTTCGGTTGTGATATCAGAATGGTCTTGACTGTTTGCGCCATATTCAAGGGGTTCCATGCTTGCTCGATTTGGCGTCAAACTTGCTTGAAAAGCAGGTAAGTAGGACCAATTTCGAAGGTGCAAAGATAAACAATTCCCCACCCAAAAGGAAGCCCATTGTGAACGACTGATTGAAGTTGACGCAACCATTTCATTATGAGCCACCCCCACCATATCCAAACGGCCTGTTCCCAAAGCGTATTCCGGCTGCTAAATGGGATGTTTTGCGCTAAATGAAAAGTGCAAAAAACCATCAACCCCCACAGCAACCAATTGCGCATGTGACGGTCAATTTCCAACCCACGTTCGGTTGCTTCAGGAGCAAGCGTGATCCAACCGCCGATCCATGCTGCAATGGCTCGTGAGATGATTGTTGCGATTCCTACTGCTGCCCCATAGCCCATCCCAACCCATAAGCCTTCGAGCGTTGCATCGATTCGACACAATGCCCATGTGCTTCCGAGAATGCACCAGGCCAAAACACCAAGAAGGTGACTTGTCAAGGTACCACCAGTGCGAGCGGACTCGTCCGCCAATCGCTGCCACACCCGCTTGATGTTGTAGGAAGTCCAAATTGTCAAGCTCCATTCGCGTTCGAAACGAATCCGCAGCAAAACAGTGGCCCAGAGGCCCAAACCAATGGATAGAAGTATCGCCGCTAAAAACTCATAGGATGGGTGGGGTATGGGCTGTCCTTCGAACATGGCGCGAAGATTCAAAATTTTCCAATTGCTGGGACTTCAACGCCATGGCATTATGTGAATGGGGCGTAAATATTTATGCACTTCTTGGGATTCATGATGCTGAAAATGGGCCGTGATCCAATACGACCCGGGTGGGGGAATTCGTGTTCCTACGAATCCATCCCACAGTACCGTTTGATCCTCTTCTTGGGAAACCCAAATGGCGTCATCTGTGAGCATTGAAATCCGAATGCCGTTGGCATTGGCGATGGTTAAGTGCACTTTCCAGGCACCTGCGCCGGGCGCGCGCACCAACACCTGGATGGGCTCAATTGCCCCGTTGGAAGCAAGCCTCCACGTGTCGTTCAAAACAACCAGCGACTTCAGCGCTCGATCTGCTGCGAATCGCTGTTTCTGCCAACTGTTCCATTTTCCGGGAGTTGCGCCGAATTCACCCAAGGACGATTCCCATTGACGGGAAGGAGAAAGGCATTCCGTTTCCACTGAAAAAGGGGCGCCAACTCGTTCCAAAGAACGTATATGATGCCAGTCGTTCCAGGGTGACTCGAGATCGGGGTGGAGGTGGATGCTATCAATCAGTGCGCCTGACCGCGCCAATTGTACTTCTCGGTTTCCCCACAGGCTCGGTAAATTGGAAGGAATGATTCGTCCTTGCTGCTGCATCCAACGGCTCGGACATCGGCTGAACGCAACGGGGGTGTCCATTGGAATGAACCATCGGATTTCGGACGACAGAGGCAGCCAATCGATCGGGTTGGGGCTTGTTGTTGTTGTCAACTGAAGCCCATCTGTGCTGAGCCAAGGTTGCGAATGGTGTTTGATTTCAATGAACGGCTCCGGACCATCGAGTTTCAATTGTTGCACCTCATTCAATGAAAAGTCGCACTCCACATCGTCGACTACGAACGGACTGGTGGGACAGATGGAGGCAATCGATATTGCTTCTTCCGCCCAATGCAGTTGAGCGATGCTGTCTTCCAATGCTTCGAATTGGGAAGGTCCCATCCAGAGCTGCTTGGCATCTAGCCCAGCGCCCCAGCCTCCGTGGTCTTCCGGGTCCACGGCAGTCCATTTTGCAGTTTCAATTTCAACAGGGCCGTTGAACAAAACAACCCATTGGTTTTCTGAAATACCACACAGGATCGGCGCTGCGATGGAAGTTACTGATTCTTCAGCCAGATCGCTAATGCCAGGAGAACAACCGCGAGAATCCATGCTGCTGTTCCAGTTGAATGCACCGTGCAACCCAGGAAGGAGATTCAATCGAACGAGACTTTTTCCGCTCCCTTCATTTTTCCGTTCGCGGTGCCAACAATTGGAATAATTTACTTCATCGATCAAGGTCCCGTCGGCCGCACGAATGGCCACAAGTCCAGTACCATTTGGCAAGTCGATTTCGTAAAAACAGTGCCGTGCTCCTGGTGCCAAGGTGATGCGGTGGAGAGGAGAGGAGCCATTGCATTGGAGCCCTCCCAATTCGAGGGTGTCCGTTTCGTGCACATTGGTTACCTCAACGAAAGAGCCCCACGCGTCAGTCATGCCTCTCGGATCATGGGCAATTTCGGTAATGAGCAAATCTTGAAAAGCTGGAAAACGATGTGGTTCCAATTGAATCGTCCACGCTGAAACGTCCACTGCCGAGGGTGCGCAAGGCATAATGCCGGTCACGTCAAATTCAAGCTTACCATTTGAAAGTTGCGAATCAATATGCCAGGCCAGCGTCTTGTGGTCTTCGGGCATTAAGGACAAGTGACCGCCATTGATTCCGCGAAGATTGAACGGAGCTTGCGGGTCGAGTGGTTGATTGAACGTGAGCAATCCTCGCGCTTCCCCGGTTGGAGTGATTGCCACCAATTCCAGGGGAAGGATTTCTGTGGTTGGGGCATTTTCCTCGGGCGAAGAAGTGCCCGGAGTGCTTCCCAAGGGATGAACCGATGGCCCCCAATTGCTTGGGCCGTTGCACGCGTCCCAGTGGATGATTTGCAAGGAGACTCCCCCATCGGTCAACCCGGCCATCCAATCCGAGCTGTAATGCACCTGATCGGCGATGGATCCATCCTCGCCCAGCAACATGAGGGATTCCCCAGCATTGTTAAGCCCTGGCCAAGGAATTCCTTCGGCCTGTCGCATGGAATCCCCTGCAATGCACACGTCACTCCCAGTGACAATGGCACGTTCTCCCGGCGCCAAAATTCCATCCCAACCAAATTGAGGAGTCAGATTGGATTGGGTTTCGGAACTGCCGTCAAGAAGAATGAAATCTTCGATGGAATGATGCAACTCCGAGCGGTTGATGATTTCGAGCCACTCCACTTCGGGCAAACCAAGAGATGGCGAAGGATCAAACATGATTTCTGTGAATTGCACCGCATGTGGTTTGATGCCTTGGGATGAAGTACGCAGCACTTCAATCTGGGTTTGTATTGCTTCGATTCCTTGAACATCCTGGATTCCGTGCAAGGACAACTCCCGCGCTTGACCGATGGGCCAATTCCCGGAGCAGATTCCGATCCGTTTGTTGCTCATATGGCTTTCTGCAATGAAAAAAAGGGAATCGCCATCGTTCCAAATTCCAAATCCAGTCGAGCTGGACAGGGGTTCGTTGAACTGCAATTCAAGGGCATGGTTGCCGAGCCAACGGTAGTCGATACAAACCGGTGGGATGGTGTCGGGCACATGGGGCGTTAGGGAGGCGACTTCAATGCGAAAGTCATCGACGTGGCTGGCAGTAAATTTTGCGGAAAAACCAATGCAATCGGTTACCATGCCTGCATTCCCTTCCATGGCATGTGTCCATTCCAACGGCTCTGAAGAAGCGCTCCATTGAATGAATGTCGAGTCTGACGCAGGGTGTTGGCTCCATATCATCCAATGCTCGATTTGTCCAGCTAAGATCGGTGAAGGAGCGGCTGCGATTTGTTCGTGGCTTTCGCCCACCTGGGTCAACATCCACCGCAAGGAATCCACGCTTCCGCTTTCGCCGAGGTGGAGAAAATTGCCCGGTTCAAGTGCCGAAATGGCGGAATCGGATTCCCAGCTGGAAACCGAGAATGGCGGCACATTGGCTGCGCTCCACTCAAGATTCGATCGAGGGATCAAGTGCACCCGGCTGAAATTCTGTGTGGAGCCTGCGAATTGTTGTGACCAGTGAAGCATGATTGTACGACCTGCAGAATCCGAAATACTGTCGTCTGGACAGAAGCAAATCCAGGACTCACCGGGTTCTGAAGCGTTGAGTTGCCAGCCGTTTTCGGAAGGAATCCAATCGTCCTCGTGCATGTGGATTTCCCAAAAATCCGGGGATTGACCCGTCGAATGCCCCACCGCACCAAACAGAAAGGGTACCAGTAGAACTTGCAGTTTTTTAATCCAATTCAATCGCCTCAATTCCTTCTTCATCAACAAGGCAAACTTCGAAAAAAAGTTGGATTTTTACGCCGTCGCTCGTGAATCATACGGCGGCATTTAGAAATTAGTTGAGCACATAAAAATGGATGAAGGTTTGAAAGTCTGTATCGTCGGAGCGACGGGATTGGTGGGGAGAACCATGCTTCAGGTTTTGGAAGAACACGCCTTCCCGGTGAGCGAATTGCTGCCGGTGGGAAGTGAGCGCAGCGTAGGCACAGATGTTTACTTCAAAGGAGAAGCGTTCGAGGTGCTTTCGATGGAATCCGCAATGGCGAAAATGCCGCATGTGGCTCTTTTCAGCGCAGGAGGCTCGGTCAGCGAACAATGGGCTCCTCGATTCGCCGAGGCTGGAACTACGGTCATCGATAACAGCAGTGCTTGGCGAATGAACGGGGATTGTCCGCTGGTTGTGCCGGAAGTCAATGGCCAAGCCATTCAATCGCATCACCGAATCATCGCCAATCCGAACTGCACCACCATGCAACTGGTGATGGCCATGAAGCCGCTTCACGACCTTTTCCAAATCAAGCGGGGCATTGTGAGCACCTACCAAAGCGTAACGGGCACGGGCAAGGCGGCCATCGTACAGCTGGAGGAAGAACGAAGTGGAGATGTACCAAGTTCGCCGGTGTATCCGCATTCCATTGACATGAATTGCCTTCCCCATTGTGATGTTTTTGTGGAAGACGGATATACACGGGAGGAGATGAAGGTTTGGCACGAAACCCAGAAAATTCTTGGAGATGATTCCGTTGCCATGACGTGCACTGCCGTGCGCGTGCCGGTTCAGGGAGGTCACAGCGAAAGCGTTTACCTTGAATTTGAGCGTGATTTTGATTTGGATCAAGTCCATGAAGCTTTATCCAACTTCCCGGGTGTTGTGGTCGTGGACGATCCGGAGTCCAATTTGTATCCGATGCCGCTGACGGCGCATGGTCATGATGAAGTTTTTGTCGGGCGCATCCGACGTGACTTGGCGCACCCGAGGGGGCTCCATTTATGGATAGTGGCCGACAACTTGAGAAAAGGAGCGGCCACCAATACGGTTCAGATTGCGCGGTACCTATTGGATCGCGGTCGCTGGTCCTAAGCCGTGATTTTGCACTTGCCGGTTTCGGTTTAAATTGCGCTCAAATCGCGTGAAAGCGCGACTTGATTCACACTTCAACCAAGTTCAAATGAATGCTCAAAACCTCCTCCTCATGCGTCTATTTCAGGTGACGCTCGGACTTCTTTTGTTTGCGATTGTAGGGCAAGCCCAAACCCAAGTTTACGGAACGGTGTTGGATGCCGAGACCGGAGAACCGCTCATTGGTGCTTCAGTTTACTTGGAAGAATACAGCATGGGTTCGGTCACCGATTTCGATGGCCGGTTCCGTTTTTCGACGCGCCAGACGGGTGAAGCCCACGTGGTTGCTAGTATGATTGGGTATACCAATAGCCGGAACTACATCCAGCTGCCCGCCCTCCAGGGAGGACGCAGTGTCGGCATGGCGGCCATGGATATGGGCGTGCTCCGATTGGCGGCTTCCACCATAGGATTGAATGAAGCCAACGTCATCGCATCGGTTGCGATTGATCGGGAGACACCCGTGGCCGTTTCGACGTTGGATGCGCGAACGATTCAGGAACAATTGGGCGATAAGGAATTGGTCGAAACGCTGAACATTACGCCAGGTGTTTATGCGACAAAGAGCGGCGGTGGATTTGGCGATAGCCGGATCAATATTCGGGGTTTCGATCAGCGCAATGTGGCGGTACTCATCAATGGAATTCCCGTCAATGACATGGAAAACGGTTGGGTTTATTGGTCGAATTGGGCGGGATTGGGCGACGCCGTGAATACGATGCAGGTGCAACGTGGACTTGGCGCCTCCAAGCTGGCCATCAATTCGGTAGGAGGAACCTTGAACATCATCACGAAAGCCACAGACATGAAAAAGGGTGGTAGCCTGCTGCAAAGCGTTACCGATTATGGGCGCTACAAATCCATGCTATCCTTGAGCTCAGGCGTGATGAAGAATGGTTGGGCGGTTAGTGCTGTTGGAAGCCGCACAATGGGCAATGCATACGTAGATGCCGCCTTCATCGATGCGTGGAGTTATTTCCTCACTGCCGCCAAAGACTTTGGAGCGCACCGTTTGGTTTTGACAGCCATTGGCGCTCCGCAAACCCACGGACAACGCCGAGGCCAGTTGAGTGTGGATCGTTTCAATGACCTCAACTCACTGGGTTACGAAGCACACCGTTGGAACGACGACTGGGGTTATTTGAACCGCGGCGGCGCCACGGAGGAAGTGCTGAATTCCCGTGTCAATGGCTACCACAAACCCCAGTTTGCCTTGAACCATTATTGGCAGTTGAGCGAACGATCACACTTGGCGTCCAGTTATTATGTCAGTGTAGGGCAAGGATACGGTTCCCGCTACGATGGAACGAGTTCGCCACGCCTCAGCGAAACGTACGAAGATGCCGATGGTATGACCCGGACGGTGAAGACGAATCTCAATTGGGATTACCTCTGGGACTCCAATGAAAACAACACCCAGCCGGTCACGTATGCGGCTGATCAAATCGGCTACGATGCGTTTGCCCAAGCTTGGTTGGACACCGTGCACATGTTTGGCGATCCCATTGTTGTTGAAGGCGACACGGTGGTGGGTGGCCGAAGCCGAAGCGTGATTGAGAATGCGCACAACGAACATTTTTGGACAGGCGTATTGTCCACCTTGCACCACGAAGTCAATGACCGCGTGAGCCTCATGGTCGGTGTCGATGCGCGTTATTATAGCGGTAAGCACTTCACACGAGTCAATAATTTGCTCGGTGGGGATTTCTATCTGCAATCCTTCAGTAGTTCGGACGGATATGGCATCAATCCCAACTATGAGCTCATGGCACAGCCGGGGGATAAAGTCGATTATGATGACATCGGATTGGTCCGTTACGCCGGGGGATTTGCACAAGCGGAATACAAGGATGATCGATTCAGCTTATTCGCTGCGGGAACGATGAGTTTCACCGGTTATCGCAGGATCGACCCCTATAAGTATTTCCGGTATGCAGAAACGGGCGTGCAGGAAGTCACAGAATTGAATGAAGCCACCGGTAACATAGAAACCACCGAGCAATTTGTTTACGGTGAAAAGTCGCTCAAGGCTAGTAGTATAGGTTATAATGCAAAAGCTGGAGGCAGTGTGCGGCTCGGAGAGACCAGCCACATTTACGTGAATGGAGGTGTTTACTCGCGCGCGCCATTCATTCGGTACGTTTTCACGAACTACTCCAATGTTTTGAGCAACGACCGTTTGACCAATGAAAAGGTCGCCGCGTTTGAAGCGGGGTATCGTTTTCGCTGGCGCGGCATTTCATTGGACGTCAATGCGTACCATACCCAGTGGCGGGACAAGAGCATTATGAGCAGTCCACTCTTGCGACCCGATGGCACGGAATACCGTGCCTTCATCACCGGATTGATCCAAACCCACGAGGGAATTGAATTGGAGTTGAAAACGCGGCCCTTTCCAAAGCTGGAAATTGGAGGGATGGCGTCCTTCGGTGATTGGCGCTGGGACAACGATGTCAACGCTGAAATCACCGCGGAAGAGGGCGGAGAGGTTTTGGAGACGCTCTACATTTATTCGGCTGGGCTGAAGGTCAGTGATGCACCGCAATCGCAGGTCGGCATTCTCATGAACTTCTCACCGACGAAAGGTCTGCGGGTCGGAGCCAATTATGTCCACAATTGGAACTTGTATGCGCGTTTTGAGGTCGATGCTGACCGCACCAATCCGGACCGAGCCGGATTGCAACCCGTCATGCTTCCTGAATTTGGCTACCTCGACTTACGAGCGAGCTATCGTTTCGAAACAGGTGGATTGGGATGGATGGCCAGTTTGAATGTTCAAAATGCGTTGGACAACATATACATCAGTGACGGTTTTGAGACGTTCGTAACGAACCCCCAGACAGGAGTGAAAGAGCAGGGAACCGTTGAAAATGGAAAGTTAGAGGGCTATTGGGCGTACGGCCGCACCTTATCAGCCACGCTCAAGATGATGTTCTGATTACCGGATGGTGTCCCCTGCAGCGGTGCCCTCCTCCGGGGTCACGAAGCGCAATGAACCGTCGGCTGATTCTGCCATTAACACCATTCCTTGGCTTTCTACGCCACGAATTTTGCGCGGTGCCAGGTTGGCCAATAACGTGACCCGGCGTCCAACAACTTCTTCCGGTTTGAAGTGCTCGGCGATGCCACTCAGGACAGTGCGTTCATCCAACCCTGTTTTGATGGTCAATTGGAGCAATTTGTCTGCTTTGGGGACCCGCTCGCACGCAATTACTTCGCCGACCCGGAGGTCCATTTTTTGGAAATCATCAAAAGTCATCATGGGCTTGAGGGGTTCGCAAGTCGAGGCAGGTGCTGCGCTTGCTTGTGCAGATTTTAATTTTTCAACTTGAGCGTCTACGGTGGATTCTTCCACTTTTTCGAATAGGATGGGCAAATCACCCAATCGCTCGCCCGGATGCATCATGGTGCCGCTGGCTTGCTCCCATTGGGCATTTGAAATCCCAAATGCAGCCTGCATTTTTTGTGCGGTTTGTGGAATGAAGGGCTCCAACAGAACCGAGCAATTTGCCGCAACTTGGATGCAGGTGTTTAGAATCACTGCCGTGCGTGCCTCGTCGGTCTTCTTGATCTTCCACGGTTCTTGCTCCGTCATGTACTTGTTGCCCAAGCGTGCTACGCCCATGGCGGCTTGCAAGGCATCGCGGAAACGGTTGCGCCGAATCAAATCAGCGACTTCTCCAGGAGCGGATTCCAGGGCTTGAACGATGGCGTCCTCGTCGGCAGTCCATTTCGTGCGGTCGATTTCAGGCACTGCGGACTCATAATATTTCCGGGTCAAGACGATCACCCGATTGATGAAGTTTCCGAGGACATCGGCCAGCTCATTATTGACCCGCTCACGGTAGTCAGACCAGGTGAATTCGCTGTCCTTTTGCTCGGGCATGATGCTCGCAAGAACATACCGCAATTCGTCGCTTTTGCCGGGAAATTCCTCGAGGTAATCTTTCACCCAAACCGCCCAGTTGCGCGACGTTGAAATTTTATCCCCTTCCAAATTCATGAACGCATTGGCGGGCACGTTGGTCGGAAGGTTGAATGCCCCGTGTTCTTTCAATAGAATGGGGAAGATCAAACAGTGAAAAACGATGTTGTCCTTTCCGATGAAGTGGATCAATTCGGCATCGTCAGATTGCCACCAATCTTTCCAATTTTGTCCCGTATTGGCCGCCCATTCCATTGTGGAAGTGATATAGCCAATGGGCGCGTCGAGCCAAACGTAAAGAACTTTTCCATCGGCACCTTCAACGGGCACTGGAACGCCCCAATCCAGGTCGCGGGTCATGGCCCTGCTTTGCAGGCCTCCATCGATCCAGCTTCGGCATTGGCCTGTGACGTGTGATTTCCAGCTGCGCGCATCGTGGTGCTCGGCCCCCTTGAATTGCCCATTGTCGATGTAATCCCGGAGCCAATCTTCGTGCCGTCCCATGGGCAGGTACCAGAGGGTGGTATCCTTCAAAACCGGTGTTGCGCCGCTCAAAGTTGAGGTAGGCTCAATCAAGTCTGTTGGTGACAAGGCGGATCCGCATTTTTCGCATTGGTCGCCATACGCTCCGGGCGATTCGCATTTGGGGCATGTGCCGGTGATGTAGCGATCTGCCAAGAATTGGGAGGCTTCGGGGTCGAAAAACTGTGCGTCGGTTTTTACTTCGAAGCTTCCCGACTCTAAAAGTTTCAGGAAAAATTCCTGAGCAACTTGATGGTGTTTTTCGCTCGAAGTGCGTGAATAATGGTCGAAAGCCATGCCGATGCCTGCAAATGCTTCTTGCATTTCTGAGTGGTACCGGTCGACTATTTCGCGCGGAGTGACGCCGTCTTTCTTGGCCCGCAAGGTGATGGCCGCCCCATGCTCGTCGCTTCCGCAAACCCACAAAACTTCAGAGCCGGCCATGCGTTCGAAGCGCGCTCGAATGTCACCGGGCAGGTATGCGCCAGCAATGTGCCCAATGTGGATGGGGCCATTGGCATAGGGCAGGGCCGATGTCATCATCAATCGGCGAGGGTGGCGAAATGGGCGAGTCGTTGGGGTCATCAAAGTGGCGAAAAGAAGTGCGAATTTCGGGCTTTTTCGCTATCCATTGCCATCTTGCCGCATCCCATTGCTCGCAAGCCATGAACACACCCGACTATTTGACTAAAATGCCTGAGCCTCTGCGGCCGGGAGATCATGTGATGCTCGCCGCTCCTGCGCGCTTTGTGACCAAGGCACAAGTGGACGCGGCAATCCAGGCCATCGAAGAGGCGGGATTCGCTGCCGTAATGTCGGAGGGGTTGCTTGCGCAGCAGGGTCAGTTTGGAGGGTCAGATGCGCACCGAGCGAGGGTGATGAATCAAGGATTTGAGTCGCAGGAAATCAAAGCGATATGGGTGATGCGCGGGGGCTACGGATGTGCACGAATTTTACCACTTTTGAATCAGCAGGCGTTTTCGGACGCGCCGACGTGGATCATGGGATTCAGTGATGCAACCGCCCTGCATGCGTGGGCAAATCGCCTCGCTGTGATGACGCTCCACGCGCCTGTTGCCAATACATTTTCATCATCTGCGGCTTCGGAGAAGCAGGCGTTTTGGAAGAGCCTGACGACTCCCCAATTAGGGGGCAAAGAGTCACTGGTTGTCGGAGGCAATTTGAGCGTATTGTACAGTTTAATGGGCACGCCTTATTTTCCCGATTTGAAGGGGAATTGGCTGTTGATTGAAGATTTGGATGAATACCTCTATCACCTGGACCGCATGATGCTGGCCTTTCGCCTGGCGGGCATTTTGGATGAGGTCAAAGGCATTTTGGTGGGATCCTTCACGGATCTTCATGACAACACCGTCGCATCCGGTCAATCCACCGATAACCCCTTTGGTCAAACGATGGAAGAAATCATCGTTTCACACGTCCCCTCGGACAAGCCCATTCATTGGAATTTGCCCATTGGCCACGGCACAAAAAACGTTCCTGTTGTACTGGGTGCAACTTGGGAAAGCCAAATGCACCGCTTCCCTCTGGAAATCCCCTAATTTCGCAAGGTAAAACCAACACCCTTGTCTCCATGTACGGATCTATCAAACAGCACCTTCGCGACGAATTGTCGCAAATTGAAGCGGCCGGTTTATTCAAGAAAGAGCGGGTCATTGCCGGAGCGCAAGACGTGGAAATCACCCTGGAGGACGGTTCCAAGGTTCTGAATTTCTGTGCGAACAATTACCTGGGCTTGAGCAACCACCCACAGGTGAATGAAGCAGCGAAAAGAGCGATTGATAGCCATGGTTTTGGGATGTCAAGCGTTCGATTCATTTGCGGGACACAGGACATTCATAAGCAGCTGGAACAGCGCATTGCTGCATTTCACGAGACTGAAGACACCATCCTTTATGCGGCCGCATTTGACGCCAACGGGGGTGTCTTTGAGCCGCTGTTGGGCCCGGAAGATGCGATCATTTCCGACGCATTGAATCATGCTTCCATCATCGATGGAGTGCGCCTGTGCAAAGCAGCGCGTTATCGGTATGCCAACAATAATATGGAAGATTTGGAGGCGCAATTGAAGAAGGCTGCTGAGGCCAATCACCGCTTCAAAATCATTGTGACAGATGGGGTCTTTTCGATGGATGGCTATGTAGCTCAGATTGGTAAAATCTGCGATCTCGCTGAGCGCTATGATGCCTTGGTGATGGTGGATGAATGCCATGCCACAGGATTCATTGGAAAGACAGGAAGAGGGAGTGTCGAATTAGGGAATGCGCTGGGCCGAGTGGACATCATCACCGGTACACTGGGCAAGGCCATGGGTGGAGCGATGGGCGGTTTCACAACGGGTCGGAAGGAAATCATTGAAATGCTGCGCCAAAAGTCCCGCCCTTACCTCTTTAGCAACAGCCTAGCACCGAGCATCGTCGGTGCTTCTTTGGAGGTCTTCAATATGCTCAGTGAATCCACTGAATTGCGGGACCGCTTGGAAGAAAACACCCGCTATTTCAAAGCGGGCATGCGCCGCGTTGGTTTGCCGATCAAGGACGGGGAATCGGCCATTGTTCCTGTGATGTTGGGCGATGCGAAGCTCTCGCAAGAAATGGCGAATCGTCTTTTGGAGGAAGGGATTTATGTCATCGGTTTTTTCTACCCCGTTGTACCAAAGGAGCAAGCCCGTATTCGCGTTCAATTATCTGCAGCGCACACCCGAGATCAATTGGATCACGCCATTGCTTCGTTTGAGAAAGTGGGCCGCGACTTAGGTGTTCTCGAGGCGGCGGTTTGATGGCGCAGCGTTCTCCTAACAAAGTCCTGATTGTTGGTGACGGTTTGGCCGGCACCCTGATGGCTTGGGAGTGCGTGAAAAGAGGGCTGATTTTTGAGCAATGGTCCAATGGTTCACCAGCGGCTTCGGACGTTGCGGCCGGGATGTTCAACCCCGTTTCTTTTCGAAGGATTTTACCGCAGTGGGATCCTGCCAATCATATGGCGCGTGCGAGAATTGCTTTCCAAGGCATTGAAAAGTCGCTGGGAATCACGTTGTGGCATGAGGTGCCAATTATTCGGGTTTTCCCGGATGCCAAATATGCGGATCTCTGGGAAGAAAGAGCATCGGGTACCCACGAAGTGTCACCGTATATTGAAACGCTAAGTGCGGGTGACTTGCACCCCTCCATCCATGCGCCGCATGGGGCTGGTTTGGTCCGAGAATCGGGCTGGGTGGATGTGCAATTGTTGACCGAAAAAAGTCGGGAACATTGGCAGCAAAAAGGACAATGGAAAACACAAGCGTGGTGCATGGAGGACGGGTGTCCATCCGAATTTGATGCTGTGATGGATTGTCGGGGCGTCGGTGCCGTGGATGATTTGGCCCAATTCGGTCTGGAATTGCGGCCAAACCACGGAGAGGTGATCACGGTTCAAACTGAGTTGGAATGGGGGCAACAAACAGTGAACAATGTGACTTGGGCTTTGCCGCTCGGTTCGGGGGCTTACCGCATCGGTTCAACGTACCGATGGGACATGGACGAGCCCGCTGTCCTGGCTGCATCGTTGGACCACCTGATTGATCAAGCGAATTTGGTGCGAACGGGTCCTGCTTTGGTGGCGACTGAAACCACAAGCCATCGCGCGGGCCTGCGGCCATCATGTTTTGATCGTCGCCCCATTTTGGGTCAAGTCTCCGCCCGATCGCCGTGGTATTTCGCGTGCACAGGATGGGGCACCCGCGGAGTCTCCATTGGCCCTACCATGGTGGATTGGACATTGGACGCTGCGCTCGGCTTGATCACCGACGTGCCGGATGAGGTTCATCCCAAAAGATTTAGTACTTTCACAAAAAATTGAAAGTTAATTTCACTCGTGTTTTCCCAAGAGGTAACCATCGCTGAGCAATCCTTCGTGGAACATTGGCAAGAAATCGGCAAGCATTGGGGCGTTCCCAAGGCCATGTTGGCCGTGCATGCTTGGTTGATTTTAAAGTCTCAGCCGCAGTCCACGGACGATGTGATGCACCACCTGAACATGAGCCGAGGGAATGCACATAACATGTTGCTGGAGCTTGTGGAATGGGAGCTGGTTCATCCCCTCAAAACGCTTGGAAAACGTCAAGTGCTTTTCGTTGCTGAGAAAGAAGATTGGGCCATGATGACCGCGATACTTCGGATAAAAAAGAGACGTGAATTGGATCCTTTTTTGACGCTGGACGATTGGCGGGAGGTCCATTCGGAAGAACTGTCGTCTGGAGCAAATGACGGGTTGGATGCAAGGCTGAAGAGTTGGATGGTAACGGCTCAGAAGCTGGATCGATTGACTCATTTGGCGTCTCGGGAGGACGAATCGTGGTGGCGGAGGTGGATCTTTTCGGCACTGCGAACAAAATGAAAATCCATGGGAAGGCCGAATGAATCGCTTAACTTCGAAACAAATTCAATCCATGCACGCTGCGTCCGATGAGCTTTCTGCCCGCCAAGCATCCCCGTCTTTTTGGACGAGGGAGCGCACGGTTTTGGTGCGTAGGAAGGAACATTGCGGCCAAGCGACTTGGAAGTCGAGCGGCTTGGCTCGGTGTTTCATCGCCGCATTGATTTGCTGCATGTACGGAATTGACTTACCCTCCCTTCAAGCGCAAAGTCAGTTGACGCACACAAACACCCTCGATGAGTCGGACACTCGTTCCATCACCAAGGCCAATTTTCTCTTTCATTTTGCCGCATCCAATGAGTGGCCTGCGCAATGCATGGAAGGGCCTTTTCGGTTGGCAATCATTGGAAACCCTTCGCTGCACGCCATCCTTTCAGACAAGTACGCGATGAAATCCATCGGCCTCCAGTCGTTGGAAGTATTGGGCTTTGAAGATGTGGCATCTTTGGAATCAGCTCCTTTCGTGCATGTTATCTATTGCGAAGAATCGGGAGCCAAATTGCAGCAAGTTGCCGATGCCATTGCGAATGCCCCGGTGCTCTTGATTTCAGATGCGTCGGACGGATTGCAAAATGGCGCACTCATCAATTTTGTTTCGGTCAACAATCGCATACGGTTTGAAATCAATTCTGAGGAAGCCGCCAAACGCGACCTTCTCATTGGAAATCGAATTTTGTCTTGGGCTGTAAAATGAGCGCTATGAAAATCGACATACGATCCTTTTTGTTGGCCTGCGTAGTCGTCAGTGCTTCATTTTGCTCTTCGGTATGGGCACAGGGTGAAGTGGATCGGGCGACGGAACTCGGGCGATCGGGCAACTGGGCGGACGCCAAACAAGTGCTTCGGCCGGTCCTCAATACGCCTGCTTATCAAACGAATGGCCGCGCCTGGTTTGTGATGGGTTTCATCCACAAGGAATTGCACAAATCCACAGGCGAATTTGGTTCCGATGCACCGGAACGATTGGAGGCAATAGCTTGTTTGCAAAGGGCGATGCAATTGGGGATGAACCCAACGGACCGAGCGGTCGCTATCGAAGCCATGGACTTTTTGTCTCGCAGTTATTTTCGGGAAGCGATTGGGATGGTGGAAGGGTTTACATGGGGTTCAACCGAGGAGATTAAGGCGCTATATGGCCGATATGAAGCACTGGAAATGAGCCTGAATCCCACCAAGGATCTGGCACATCAACGGTCGGATCTAAGCCGATATTTGGGCCAGGCGCATGCGATGCTTTTGGAATCAGAATCGCCGAGACCCTCGGCAGAATTGAAGGCCATCTTCGAGGCCGCCATCGGTCATTACGGCGATGCTTTGAAAGGCAATCCGAATGATTATGCAGCACAGTACAACCTTGCCATTACCCTCTACAACGAAGGGGTGCGCAAATTGAAACGTATCGACCATGAAACGTCCATGTTTGAGCTGATGGAAATTCAGGACGGATGCATCGATTTGTTCGAGCGAGCGTTGAATCCCATGCAAGCCGCCCATGCGCAGCAGCCCAATCGATTGGAAACCCTGAAGGGTCTGATGACGTTGCATTATGCGCTGTCTCAAAAAGCGGAATCTGATGCGTACCGTGCTCAAATCGAGCAGATTTTAGGCAATCGCTGAATCAAACTCTGGCGCCGGAAGGGTTTGCAACGTTCTCGCGTTAACTTGGCCGCATGATTCGCACACAGGGGCCAGGCCGAAAGGGCCAGCAAATTCCTGGGAAATTTCAATGGGGCATCGGATGGCGCATCTCGGTGGGTTTTGGAATTTTTGGGTTAGCCGTAGGTGCACTTTTCCTTCTTACGCGAAGCACACTGGAGGAAAGTCAAAAACTCAGTCAATACATTGACGGCGTCCTGACTCCGAGCATTCAATCCCTGGAAGAACTCGACCGATCCGTTGGCGAAACCCGCATCTTGATTCGCCATTGGTTGTCGGTTCAATCGGGTCCTCGTGACCCCGAAAAACGGGACTTGCTTCAGCTCATGGACTCAGATGTTCCCGAGCAAGTGGCCGCGATGCAACCATTGGTTGAATCTTGGAACGCGCCAATGCAACTGCAGTTTGATTCCCTCCGCCGCGATGTAGAATACCTGTTTTTGGCTTATTCCGAAGTGATTCGTTTGTTGCCGGACTTTCGCGCTTACGATGATCCATTGGCGATGATGGAAGCGGAATACTACGCCTTGGATGGTTCCAGTATTCCCCTTTATACCGCGAGCATCCGCAAGCGCATGGACGCCATGTCGCTGGCCCAGACCGATGCACTTACCGCATCTACGGCGGAGATGGATTTGTTGAGCAATCGATTGAAGTTGTATGCGGGCAATGTTGCTTTGGGTATTTTGATTCTGGGATTTTTGATTGCCTGGGCGGTGACACGATCCATTGTTCGGCCCATTGGTGAATTGAAACGTGCCTTACTCTACCTCGGTCGCGGCGTCCCATTGGCCAAAGAAGTGGAACCCACGTCTGACGAAATTGGTGAAATGGCACATGCAGTGAACCGACTCGCAGACGGTTTGAATCGAACGCGAGCGTTTAGCATGCGGGTTGGACAAGGAGAATTTGATGCGGATTATGAGCCCTTGAGTGCGGATGACGCGCTGGGGCATGCCATCTTGAAAATGCGCGACGACTTGGAGAGCAACGAACAGGAACTGGAAGGAAAAGTGCAAATGCGAACGGCGGAGGTCGAGCAGCAAAAGAAGCGGGTTGAATCGTTGTATGTGGACCTGAAGGACAGCATCAATTATGCCGAGCGGATTCAAAAAGCCATTTTGCCTTCTGTCGAAGATCGAGCGAAGGTTTTTGAGGAGACGGCTGTTTTCTACCGCCCTCGCGACGGCGTTTCAGGAGATTTTTATTGGTTCCATTCCGTGGGCCGCGTGCGCATGTTTTCGGCCATCGATTGCACGGGACATGGCGTGCCCGGCGCATTCATGAGCTTGATTGGGCACAACGCACTTGAGCGGGTTACCAAAGTGTACACCCAGCCAGATCGCGTCCTTGAGCAATTGAATCGAGCCGCATGTGAATTGCTCCGCCCACAGGGATTTGGAGAAGACGAAGGGATGGCAGCGGTTCAGGACGGGATGGATTTGGCCATGGCTACCGTGGACCTGGAGAAAATGGAACTGGAATACAGCGGTGCCAATTGTCCGCTTTACCTCGTGCGCAAGGGGATGCTTCAGGAATTGAAGCCAGACAAGATGGCCATCGCCTCGTTTGAACCCGGCACCCGTAGCTTTGAGATGCAGACGGTTCCGTTGGTTTCTGGCGATGTAATTTTCGTTGCGACGGATGGGTTTCCAGATCAATTTGGAGGCCCCAAGGGCAAGAAGTTCATGCGCAAGCGCTTTCGGGAATTATTGGTCCGCGTGGCCCCCATGCAGCCCCTTGACATGGAGAATGCTTTGGCGGAAGCGTTTAATGACTGGAAAGGTGACGAAGAACAAGTCGACGACGTGTTGGTTGTAGGGGTTCGGATTTAACCGCACTTCACTTCATCGGATTGACAATGCCCCAACAAGCGGAGCGCTCAGTGATAAGCCCGGAGCGCAACCTTACTGCGCAAAGACGGATCCTCGAACGACGCGCGTCTCAATGGGGTTAATGATCAAAACAGGAATCTGGGCCTCATTCGTAATGATTTGCTGCTCATAGGTTTGACCCAAAATGCCCATCAAGCTTTTCTCGTGCAAGTTCATAATGCTGATCAAGTCGGCTTCTATGGCCGCCGCATGCCGAACGACATCTTTGACGAAAGCGCCAGAACTGTGCTCGGAGATTTTGACGGTGTATTCAATGTTGCGTTCGCCGAAGTATTCTTTGGCGTAGTCAATGTTGCGGTTCAATTGATTCTTCAAGAATTCATCCGTCTCTGCAGGACTGATGATGTGCACGCGTCCGCTGAAATAAGTGGCCATTTCAGCAACCGTTGACAGCTTTTGTTTGGTGTCTTGGTGCAAGTCGAGGGGAACTACAATATCATCGTACCCGGTTTCTTTGATTCCTTTTTCCTGGGTAATGATAAAAGGGGTCGAACAATTGGTGACAATTCTCAAGGCGCGCCCTCCGGTGAGGAACTGCATGCCTTTCAAGCCGTGGGTCCCCATGATGACCAAATTGGCATCTTGTTCAACGGCAACATCGTCGATGTCTTCAAAAATGGACCCGATGCGGATGGCGGTCTTGATCGTGTGGGGGTAATTCCCATCGAACCGCTCCATCAGGACTTTTACGCGAAGCCGAGCATCCGTCATCTCCTTTTTAGAGGAGATGATGTGAAGCAAGAGGATTTCACTCTTGAATGCTTTTCCGACGACAAAAGCGTGTTCCAAAGAGATCTCACTCACAGGAGTGAAGTCCATGGGGACGAGGATGCGATGTTGAGGCATGGTAATTGTTAATCAATTTCCCGGCAAAGTTACGAGCAAAGGGATGATTCCGACGAAATTTGTCGCATGCGGAGGCAGTGGTTTTTAAAAATGTTTGCTGTTGGTTTTAACCGGTGGAAACAGTCGGATCAGTCCATGATGGGCTGGGCGGTGTTGACGGGTTGTGCAGCGGGTTTGCTTGCGGTATTGTTGAAACGCACGGTTGGTGCGATGCATTTCGCTATGAATGGGATTGCGGGGTTTCTTGAAGCGCCTTGGTGGCTGGGCATTGGGCCACTCATGGGGCTTCTAGCCACCCGATGGGTCGTGCGCAAGTGGTTGCGAGGCGACCATCCGGGTCCAGGCGTTCCGAGCATTTTGCATGCATTGTCTCAGCGGCACGGGCGCATCAAGCGAATGTGGATGTTTGCGCCATTGATCACGAGTTCACTTTCAGTGGGTTTGGGAGGGTCCGGAGGGTTGGAGGGGCCATCGTTGCAATCTGCGGCAGCCATTGGGTCAGAAATTGGTAGGCAAACCAAAAGGGCCTTCAATCGGCGTATGTTGTTGATTGGTTGTGCTGCTTCCGCCTCATTGGCGGCGTTATTCAAAGCACCGGTGGCAGCCATTATTTTCGCTGTTGAGGTGATCATGATTGATTTGACAGCGGCTAGTTTGGTGCCATTGCTCATGGCATCGTTGGCAGGCTTGATCACCGCCAGCTTGTTTCAGGGACAAAATGACATTTTGACGATTTCGAATTTGGCTGATTTTGAATTGAAAACACTTCCTTGGTACCTGTTGCTCGGCGCGGCATGTGGCGTTGGTTCTGTGTTTTTCTCAAGGCTTTATTTGGGAGCGAGTCATGCGGTGACCCTTTTGCCGTCGCACCGACTGCGGATATGGGTCGCGGGAATTGGTATTGGAGCTGCGCTCTTGTTTTTCCCTTCGCTCTATGGGGAGGGCTATCAAATTGTGAATGCGCTATTCGACGGAAAGGTTGAGATGCTGGCTTCTGGGATTCAATTCCAAAGTTTGGAATTGAATGGATGGATGCTCATTGGATTCCTGATGTTGGCGTGGGTGCTCAAGCCGGTGCTGACGGGCATGACCTTGGGAGCTGGCGGAGTGGCAGGGGTGTTCGCTCCGGCTATTTTTTGCGGCGCGCTGCTCGGTCATCAATTCGCCATTGTAACGGAATGGATCAGTAGCTCCTGGGCGTTGCCCATGGGTCATGCCGTTTTGGCGGGACTTGCGGGGATGTTGGCGGGAGTGTTGCACGCACCATTGACAGCCATTTTGCTGACCGCAGAAGTGAGCGGGGGTTATGCCTTGTTCGTACCGGTCATGTTGACTTCGGCCATTAGTTTTCGGATTTCCAAAAGCTGGATGAAGCACACTGTCTACACGCGGGAGCTTGCTGAGCGGGGCGAATTGCTCACGCACGATAAGGACCAGTCCATTCTGACATTGATGAACCTGATGGACCAGGTAGAAAGTGACCACGAAGTCGTGAATCCCCATTGGACATTGGGCCAGCTCATTCCCATCATTGAACGCAGCCGTCATGAGGTTTTTCCGGTATTGGATCGGAATGGTCAACTTCTTGGATTGATCGAATTGCAGGAGATCCGTGAGGTGATGTTTGACCGCGAATTGTATGATACCATGCACGTCCACGACATGATGAATATTCCAGTGGCGACCATTGATGTCACCATGCGAATGGAAGAAGTCATGGCGATTTTTGAACGCTCAGGGGCCTGGCGTTTACCGGTTTTGGCCGACACCCAATTCAAGGGCTTTGTATCGCGGACGAAATTGTTATCGAATTACCGAAATTGGCTCAAGGCCTCGAGCATAGAGTGAAGTCAATTCACTAAGAATTCCAAGGTGATTTCCCGGAACTCTTCCGGGTGTGAAGCATGCAGCCAATGGCCGGCTTCCTCGATGCAGTGGATGTCCAATTGCATGCAGGCGCGGTCGAAAGTCTCCAATGCCTCCTGATTTACATAATCAGATTTCCCACCATAGATGACCAAGGTGGGGAGGGTGTTCATCTCGAGGGGGACGGCGCCGACAACAGCACCCAATGCCTTTTCAAGCACGGCAATGTTGGGCCGCCATTGAAACCCTCCGTCTTTCAATCGCCGTGCATTTTTCATCAAAAAAGCCACCACTCCCGGGTCGTTCAGTTGTTCGAGCAAGTGGTGCTGAATCTTGCTTCGGTCGGAGTGGCCGGTAATGGGCGCGGATTGGATGGCGTCGAAAATCGATTGGTGATGCGGGGAATACGCGTGAGAAGCGATATCTGCTACAATGAGTTTCTCGACGCGATCCGGGAAGGCGTCCGCAAATGCAAGAGCAGTTTTTCCGCCCATGCTGTGGCCAATGATCGAGGCTTTTTGCAGGCTGTTTTCTGTGAAATAGCGCTCCAAGTCATGCGCCATGGACACATATGTGTGTTCTTCGTGGTGGGCGCTGCGGCCGTGATTGCGCTGGTCGATGAGGTGCACACAATGGGTTTCGGCGTAGGCACGTCCCAGGGTTTGCCAGTTATCGGATGTTCCCAATAGGCCATGAAGGACAACCAAATGGGGGCGGTCTGACGTTCCCAAAACTCGCGCGTGCAAAGCAATGGTATCGTTCATTCTTCGGAAAAAGCAGAAGATTTCAAACGCGCGAGGTAGCGCTTGACTGTTGTTTCAAGTCCGAGGTATAAGGCATCTGAAATCAAAGCGTGACCAATGCTTACCTCGGACAGGTAGGGCACATTTTTGGCAAAATGTTCGAGGTTTTGGAGGTCCAAGTCGTGTCCGGCATTTACGCCCAGCCCACAACTGTGGGCGAAAGCAGCAGCCCGGGCAAATGGAATGACAGCATCCGAATCACCGCCCGCGAATCCTACGGCATACGGCTCCGTGTACAATTCGATGCGATTTGCGCCGATGTCAGCGGCAGCTTCGATTTGGGATTCATCGGTCGAAGTAAAGAGACTGACACGAATGCCCGCCTCTTGCAATTCCCTGATTGCACTTTTGAGGAGGTTGGATTCGGCCAAAACATTCCATCCCGCATTCGAAGTGAGCACGTTGGGGCCATCGGGCACAAGGGTCACTTGTTCGGGTTTGACAGCCAAAACGAGCTCTAAAAACCCCTCAGAGGGGTAACCTTCAATGTTGAATTCCGTGCGAACAGCGGCCTTCAAATCCCGTACGTCAGCGTATCGAATGTGCCTTTCGTCGGGGCGCGGATGAACTGTAATCCCTTGAGCACCAAAGGATTGAATTCTTTTTGCTGCCTCGACGACATTCGGCGCATTGCCGCCGCGAGCGTTGCGCAGCGTAGCAATTTTATTGACGTTGACGCTGAGTCTTGTCATTCGTACCTTTAGGTTCCAACACCTCCGGTGCATTCCATCGGTGGATAGATGCAAAATTACACCATGTATGCAGAGCGCATAATGAATTTAAATCTTCCATTTGTGCGGCCCGAAGACTCGGCTGCGCAAGTGCTGGGATTGATGGACGAATACAAGGTCCGTCACCTTCCTCTGGTCAACGGGGAAGAGTTTCAAGGCCTCGTTTATGAAGAAGATTTAATGGAAATCGACAGCGAGACGCCGATGGCGACGCTTCATGCGCGTCCGGTGTCGGTGGCTCCGCAATGTCATTTGTACGATTTGGTTGCTCAATGGGTCAATGCCGAGGTGGATGCGATGCCGGTGATCGATGAAGGAAAATACGTTGGAACCGTTGACGCTCCATCGATCCTTCGGTTTTTGGCCGAGCAGACCCATTGGGCAGAAAAAGGTGCTGTCATTGTGCTGGAAGTCGCCGAGCGTGACTTGGCGATTTCTGAGATTGCCCGCCTGGTAGAAGGAAATGGCACAAAAATTATTGCGTGCACCACGTCACAAGCGAGTGATTCCAGCAATGTTGTTGTTACCCTCAAACTGCATTCGGAAGATATTCAGCCCGTAATCGCGACATTCCAGCGGCACGCCTATACGATACAAACCTTTTTGCACGCTCCAAAAGCGGAGGAGGAAATGCGGGAACGTTATGATGCGTTTATGCGTTTTTTGAAACAATAAGTCATGAAAATCGCAGTCCACGGCAAGGCTTTTTCCCCGGATTATGATGATGCGGTCAAGCAAATTCTGAAGCGAATCAAGTCGATTGACGATGCGCCAATTTTGGAATTTCACTTCAAGCGTTTTTTGGATGAACGCATGTCGTTGACACGTGATTGGGAGTCTTTTAGTGAGGCGCATCAGGTGGAATCGGTTGATTTGCTCATTGCCATTGGAGGCGATGGCACGGTGCTAGAAGCGGCCACGCTTGTGCGCAATACCGAAATCCCAGTGCTCGGCGTCAATACGGGTCGCTTGGGCTTCTTGAGCAATGTCGGGATTGATGAAATTGACTTGGCCATGGACGCCGTCGCGGCGGGCAAGGTTTGGTATGAAAAGCGGCTGTTGCTCCAAGTGGAAGTGGACGGCATGGATTTTGGCGGATTCCCGTGTGCATTGAATGAAGTGGCGATCATGAAACGCGATACCTCGAGCATGGTGGCAGTGGAGGTGGAGCGGGATGATGTTTTTGTCAATAATTATTGGGCCGATGGCCTCATTGTCTCGACGCCCACGGGATCTACGGCGTATTCGCTCAGTGCAGGTGGCCCCATAGTCATGCCCGGAGCGGAGATTCTCTGCATCAATCCCGTTGCGCCGCACAACCTGAACAATAGGCCCCTTGTTATCCCTGCCGATGGTCAATTGCAACTCACGGCGGAAGGGAGAGAAAATCAATTTCTGCTCAGTTTGGATTCGCGGATGTTCATCCTAGATGGTGGTCGGAAAGTGCGCGTAACGCCGGCACCTTTCCGATTCGTTTTGATGAATTTGGAGCATCAAGAATTTTTCAGCACTGTTCGCGCTAAGATGCACTGGGGCATTGATCCACGTGACCGCTGATTTTTCGTGAATAACATGCCTTCTTTGTTGGCCCTTTTTTACATTTGATTCAGGCAATTCAGCGTATTTTCGTGCGTTAAGATTCACTCGAGCTTGATCATCCATTTGTCCGTGTTTTCGATACCTGTACATATTTCTCGATTGGCCCTGCGCATATTCTTCTGCGTGGGATGCTTGGTTGTTGCAAGTCATGAGGTTTCGGCTCAGCGCCAATTTGATGAGTCGAAAGAGGTGGGTTTTGCGTTTGGAACCGCCTACTACATGGGTGATTTGAATGCTGGAAAGCATTTGCAAGGCCGTTTTTCTCCCAGCTATGGCGGGTTTTATCGGCACAATTTCTCCCAGCGAATCTCGGTTCGCGTCAATTATTTCAAGGGTCGTGTGGAGGCTTGGGATGCAGACAGTCCAGACCCTTGGCGCCAAAATCGCAACCTGCATTTTCGAAATGAAATCCGCGAGTTGAGTGGTTGGGTCGAGATCAATTACCTCGATCACCGGTTGGGAGATCCAGGAGATCGCTTTACGGCATTCCTCTTCGCTGGGCTCGCGGCTTACAATCACATGCCGGAGGCAGAAATTGATGGGCAGTGGGTTCCGCTTCAGCCTCTGGGCACGGAGGGCCAAGGGACGACCTGGGGGGAAGCATACGGTGTTGAGTCGTATGCTACATCGGGCGTTTCTGTGCCCATCGGGTTTGGTTTCAAATCCAATATCGGGGCTTTCACGGCCATCACATTTGATTGGGGCGTCCGGAAAACGTGGACGGATCACTTAGACGATGTGAGTGGACTATATGCAGATCGAGCTGTTTTGCTTCAGGAGAGAGGAGAGATGACGGCGGCCCTGGCTGACCGGACATTGGTCCAGGAAGGAGAACTGTTGAACCAAGGAGGCTTGCAGCGTGGGGATGCCTCGCGGGATGATTTTTATGGGTTTGTTTCGGCTTCCATCAGCTTTCGAATCAGCAAAAAGCCTACCACATGTTGGTCGGAAATCCAATGAACGCGCAACAACTCGAAGTATGTGAGTTGCAGGGGTTGAATGCCAGTCGCATTCCCCGCCATGTTGCCATCATCATGGATGGAAATGGTCGCTGGGCGGAGGAGCGGGGAGAATCCCGCGTTTTCGGTCACATGCATGGAGTGGAAGCCGTTCGCCTGTCGGTTGAAGCCGCCATGGAACTGGGGGTTCGGCATCTGACGCTTTATGCGTTCAGCACCGAAAATTGGAGCCGTCCAAAGGAGGAGGTTGAAGCCTTGATGAATTTGCTCGTAGATACGCTGGTCAAGGAAGTAAGAGAATTGGGAAACAAAGGGGTGCGGTTGCGAACCATTGGAGACATAGCGGCGTTGCCAGAAAATTGCCAAACCCAATTGAAGGAGGCGGAGTCGGCCACGAAACAGAACGAAGGCTTGGATTTGATACTGGCACTGAGCTACAGTTCAAAGTGGGAAATGGTGGAGGCCATTAAGCAATTGATTGATTCCGGTATTTCACCGGAGGAAGTCACTGCGGAATGCGTCAGTGACCACCTTTCCACCAAAGGAATCCCAGATCCAGAATTGATGATTCGAACGAGCGGCGAGCACCGGATCTCCAATTTTTTGCTCTGGCAATTGGCGTATGCGGAGTTCCACTTCACACCCACCTTGTGGCCAGACTTCAAGAAAGAGTCTTTCTTCGATGCGGTCCGCGATTTTCAGAACCGGGAACGGCGATTTGGGGGATTGCTTGACACCAACCACAACGTAACGGTGCAATGAGAAATTTTGAAATGAAAAGAGGAGGTGTTTACGGTGCAATTTTTTTGTGGTGTTTCAGCCTCATGGCCTCGACCGCAGCTGCTCAGACAGCTCCATCGGCTGAGACCTCGCAGACTTATACCCTCGGTGGTTTGACGGTGATTGGAGCAGAATACACCGACCAGCAAGCCATCAAACTTTTTAGTGCCTTGCAAATTGGGCAAGAGCTGACGATTCCAGGAGAAGAGATTACCCGAGCCATTCGCAACCTATGGGGCCAAGACCTATTCTCTGACATTGCTGTGGAGCTTGCCGAGGTCCGTGACAACCGAGCTTATTTGGTGATTCAAGTGGATGAACTTCCACGGCTGACGCGTTACACGTTCAACGGTGTGAGCCGATCTGAGCAAGAGACATTGAAGGGAAAAGTAGAATTGTTGACGGGTCGGGTGGTCAACCAGAATGTGGTGAAAACGGCCCAAAAGCGCCTCTACGACTATTACTACGACAAGGGCTTCTGGGATGTAAATGTAGACATCACGCAAGCGAACGATACTGCATTTGAAAACGGTGCTCGTTTGCAAATTGCCATTGACAAAGGCAGCAAAGTGAAAATTGGCGAAATCGTGCTAGCTGGAACGTCGAATCTGGATGAAAAGAAGGTGCTTCGTTCCATGAAGGACTTGAAGAGCAAAAAATGGTACCGCATTTTTAAGTCAAGTAAATTCGTTGAGGCGAACATTGAAATTGCGAAGGCGAGTATTTCTGGGCTATACAACGCTGAGGGGTACCGAAATGCGCGCGTGATCTCGGATTCGATTTACCGCCTTGCTGATGGCAATGTTGGGATTGCGTTTGAGGTCGATGAAGGCAACCAGTTTTACTTCGGGGAGGTTTCTTTTTCCGGGAATTCCAAGTACCGCAGTACGCAACTGGATTCCATCTTGGGCATTCGCAGGGGCGACACCTACAGTTTGGAACGCTTGGAAACCCGGGTATTTATGGATCCTAAGGGGATGGACCTCAGTTCCTTGTATCAAGACGACGGTTACCTGACGTTCCAGGCGATGCCCATGGAAACCCGTATCGAAAATGACACCATCGATATTGAGGTACGGATGATGGAGGGCAAGCAGTTTCGCATCGGAAGGATTCTTGTAAAAGGGAATACCAAGACCAATGACCATGTCATTTACCGGGAGATTCGCACGAGTCCTGGGGATTTGTTTTCGCGGACCGATATCATTCGAACCCAGCGGGAGCTCGCTCAGTTGAATTATTTCAATCAGGAAGCATTTGGAATCAATCCCATCCAACACCCCGAGGATGGTACGGTTGATATCGAATATGCGGTAGAAGAAAAACCGTCGGATCAGATTGAACTTTCCGGTGGCTGGGGCGGTGGACGTGTCGTGGGAACATTGGGGGTGAGTTTCACCAATTTCAGTGCTCGAAACATGTTCAAAAAGGGCTCATGGAAGCCGATTCCAACGGGGGATGGTCAGCGCGTATCGCTGAGGGCACAGTCGAACGGACTGTTTTTCCAGAGCTACAACTTCAGCTTCATGGAGCCTTGGTTGGGGGGTAAAAAACCCAACGCCTTGAGCTTCAATGTATGGCGATCGGTGCAGTCAAATGGCCAACCCAAGCGGGTCGATGGCGAGTTGAACGATTTGAGGCAGTCGTTGCAAATTACGGGTGTGCAGGTGGGCTTTGGCCAGCGCTGGAAGAAGCCGGATGACTGGTTTACCATGAACTTGGCACTGAGTTACCAGCACTTTCAATTGAATGACTATGGGGTGTTCTTCAGTTTCGCGGATGGAACGGCGAACAACTTGGCGGCGAATTTCACGCTCTCACGCAATTCGATTTCCGACCCCATTTATCCGGTCTGGGGTTCCAATGTTTCCCTGTCGGTGAAGGCGACTCCACCTTACAGCACCTTCCGGGGACAGGATGATGCATATTATGCCGACTTGTCAGATCAAGACCGGTTTCGATGGGTAGAATACCACAAATGGAAGGTGAAAGCCGAATGGTACACTCCTTTGACTCAGTCGGCAGGTGAAAACCCGCGAACGTTGGTCTTGCGAACGCACGCGGGAATCGGACTCATAGGCCAATACAACCGAGTCGTCGGGCTGTCGCCGTTTGAGCGCTTCTACCTAGGGGGTGTATTCCTCAGCGGATTCGTCTTGGATGGCAGAGAAATCATCAATTTGCGTGGATTCGATGATTTGTCATTGACCATGCCGGATCAAAATACGGGGGCACCTGTCATCGCAAAATATGGAGCGGAGTTGCGCTACCCGCTGTCCACCAATCCGAGCGCAACCATTTACATGCTTGCATTCATGGATGCCGGGAAAACGTGGGCAGATGCGCGTGAGTTCAATCCGTTCGAAGTTTATCGATCTGCGGGAGTGGGGATGAGAATCTTCCTTCCTATGTTTGGTCTGCTTGGTTTGGATTATGGCTGGCGCTTGGATGACATTCCAACGCAACCGAACATGTCGCGCGGTCAATTTCACTTTAGCATCGGCATGAATACCGGTGACCTCTAACGAACATTTGAAATGAAACGAAATAGAAATTTGCTCATTGCCACGGTCGCTGTTTTAGCGAGCATCTCTGTCGCGCAGGCACAGAAGTTTGCTTACGTGGATACCGACTACGTGCTGCTGCATTTGCAGGAATATGCCGATGCCCAGTCCGAACTCAACCAGTTGGCCATTGATTGGCAGGTGGAGATTGAAACAAAGCTCCAATCGATTGAACGCTTGGAGCTTGCGTATCGTGCGGAGCGTGTTTTGTTGACTGCAGAGATGCGGGCAAAACGTGAAGAGGAAATCAGCACCAAACGATTGGAGGCGCGGGAACTGCAGAAATCGAAATTTGGCGTCGACGGGGAGTTGTTTCAAAAGCGCCAGGAATTGATTCAGCCCGTGCAAGACCAGGTATTCGAAGAACTCAAGGACATCGCGAGTGGCAGCGGTTACATGGTTGTATTTGACAAGAGCAATCAAAGCAATATGCTTTATACCAATCCGAAGTACGATATTTCGGATCGCTTGATCAAGGCATTGGGCTATGTTCCGGGCGAAACATTGGAATCCGAGACAAAAGAGGGCGAGGAAGGCAAGTCATTGAAAGACAAGGCCAAAGACGCCATGGAGCAAGGAAAGGGAGCGGCAACAGATCGGATGCGCGGAGCAGCGAGTGGGATGCGAGGAGGAAACACAGTAAACAGCAAAGGCAAGAATTAGCGCGAAGGGCTTGCAAGTCCTTCCATCATCATTTAAGTATCAAATCATCTACAATATGAAGCACGTTATAATGGTCATCGGAATGGTGACCGCCATCTCATTTTCGGGGTTAGCACAAAAATTTGGACACATTGATTCGCAGGAGATCCTGCTCAATATGCCGGAAAGAGCAGATGCTCAGACTGCCATTGAAGCGCGAGCGGCTGAGTATGAAGCCGAAATTGCACGCATGCAACAGGATTTGCAAACGAAGTTTGCGGAATACCAGGCAAAGGGTGAGACGTGGCCGGATGCCATTCGCCAGCAGAAAGAACGCGAACTGCAATCGTTGGACCAAGGCATGCAAGAGTTCGGGGCAACCGTGCAGAACGAATTGGCCCAATTGGAACAACAGTTATTGATGCCCATGATTGAGCGGGTTCAAGAGGCCATCAATGGCGTGGGGGCGGAAAATGGATTCACTTACATCTTTGACACAAGCTCAGGAGCCACTGTTTACACGGGAGGTGAAGATGTAGGCGGATTGGTTCGCTCCAAGCTCGGCATGTAAGCTGTTGGCTGTGCCAAAGGCCTTTCGACCCATTGGAATATTTGATTCTGGAATCGGAGGATTGACAGTCGCTCGGGCGATTTCAAAACGGTTTCCACAGCATCCTTTGATTTATTTTGGGGACACAGCGCACCTTCCATACGGGGAGAAAAGCCCAGAATTGATTCGGCATTATGCGGCTCGAATCACGCGGGAATTGGTGGATTTGGAATGCGGAGCGATTGTCATAGCCTGCAATTCGGCTTCGAGCAATGCACTGGAAGAGGTGCGAAGAATCGCTGGAGCCTCAATTCCGGTCATTGACGTGATTCAACCGGTGGTTGCGGCGGTAGTCCAACGATTTGAAGGTCAATACATAGGTGTGATTGGGACCCGTGCAACCATTGAGTCTGGATGGTATCAGCGGTTGTTGGAGGAGCGAGGTTGTCGGGTCAAAGCCAAGGCCACACCGTTGCTGGCATCCGCGATTGAAGAAGGTTTTCATGCCGGCAAAGTTTCGTCCGCCTTGATTGAGGCGTACCTCGCGGAGGGAACCTTCGATGGCATCAAAGCGCTCGTCCTGGGGTGCACGCATTATCCGCTCATTTCTCAAGAGATCTCCAGCTTATTGCCCGAGGGTGTGGAAGTCATCGACAGCGCAGATTCGGTCGCTCGCGCATTGAGTGAGGCGAGCGATGACTTTGTGATGGGAGAATCAGATTCTCAAAATCCGGGACGAAGGCGCTTCATCGTTTCAGATTTGACCCGTTCGTTCCAGCTGGGAGCGAAGCGATTTTTTGGATCTCCTGTGATTTTGGAGGAACGGAAGCTGAGCGGTCAGGCTTAAGTCGTTTTGTCCACGGGAACTTCAATCAAACCACTTGGTGTAATCAACGTAACGTTTTGAAGTATCGGCCAGGGATGCCTTCAATTCCGCGCGGACCATCCCACGATTCGTAGCGGGAACACCCGCCCAAAGGGTGTTAGGAGGTACTTCTGTATTCTCAAGGATGACGGCTCCTGCCGCGACGACGGCTCCCCGACCAATCGTCGCTCCGTCCATGACAATTGCTCCCATTCCAATCAATGCACCGGATCCAACGAGCGCACCATGCACGATTGCATTATGCCCAATACTGGCATCATCTTCAATGGTGGTTTGGCTTTTGTCGAGCGTCCCGTGAATGACCGCACCATCCTGAATATTGACCCGCTTTCCGATGGTAATGGGTGAAACATCCCCCCGGATAACGGCATTGAACCAACACGAACTTTCTTCGGCCATCGTGACCTGGCCAATTACGGATGCATTCGGAGCCAGCCAGCAACTGTCGTGGATTTGAGGTGTAATCCCCCGGCAGGCAATCACACGGCGTGAAGATTCAGGATTCATCGTATATCAGGTTTAATTGCTTCAGAGGGGTAATTGCGCCAATTGGTACTTTGTCCGTTTTTCCACCAATTGGGACGGTCAAATATCCGGAATTGGCAGGCGAAAGCAACACTTTCCATGTCAATTTCAGGCCTTGAGTTTTTGGAGCATTCGGGCCATTCCTTGATCAACGCGTGCGTACGAGCGATGTTTTTCAAAGAATGTACTTCCCGCAGCGAGCAGCGATGATGGCTCGTATGATCTTCGAGGGCCTTAACGCTCGCAGTGTCCCAGGTGAGGTCGAGTCCAGGCTGGTCGGTCAGGATCTTTCGAACCTGCTGGACAGCGGCGCGCGCATTTGCCAATGAGGACAATCCGGTCGTTGCTTCAGAAGGCAACGCCGAATCCACGCCCTTCTCGACAGTGGTTTCCAAATGAAGTTGAAAACGCGCGCTGATCGGTCCCGTGATGCGATGCAAGTACCGGTTGATGACACTGGCAGTGCATGAGCATTTGCGCTGTCTGTCTTGAAAAAAACCACAGGGGCACGGATTGGCCGTGGCGACCACGAGGGCTTGAAAAGGCAAATGGAGTGCGCCGGAAGTCCGCCCAATCTGGATGGTTTGTTGTTCCATGGGTGTGCGCAGGCTTTCAATGCAACTCCGATTAAATTCAGGAAATTCATCCAAGGCAAGTACACCACCATGGGCCATGGTGCACTCTCCGGCAACGGCACGTTCTTTATTCCATGTGCCAAAGAGTCCAGCGGCAGAGGATTGGGCGTGTGGAGCCCGAAACGGAGGGACTTCGGAGAGGGGCATGGTTTCACCGCGTGAAGTATGCCAACCCTGAAGCTTCATCGCCGTGGCTTCATTCAAAGGAGGCAAAAGTTCATGGATGCAACGTGCCATCATCGATTTACCCGTTCCGGGAGGCCCAATGATCAAAGTGTGATGCTGTCCTGCAGCTGCGACCAGCAGCGCCAATCGCTGCTGATTGTTGAGCCGAATGGTTTCGAATAGGGATGCGGTTTCATCCATTCGTTTGATGCGTCCGTTCCAGCTGTTTTTCGATCTCAAAATAGGCAACTGTCGCTGGCCATTCAACGCTTCCACCAATTCACTTAAGTGGCTGCATCGGCGATGAATGTGCCTTTTTTCTTTTGTTTGTGGCGGAGGCTGGATCAGCCCAGGGGTGTAAATGTTCCACACGTTTCGAGGGGAAGGAACGTTGACGATTTCGAATTGAGGGACGCTTGTGGTGGAGGAGAGGCTGCCATCCAGCGCTATTTCTCCAATGAAAAGGGAATGTTCCACAACTTCGGAGGGGATATAGCCCATGCTAGTGAGGAGACCAATGGCAATCGGCAAATCGAGGTGAGCGGTATGGGCATGATGCATTTCAGGGCCAACGTGCAAGGTGATCGCACCTGAAGGCCTCTGCCATCCGCATGTTTCAAAGGCGGCGAAAACCCGCGCGAGGCAATGCCTCATTGCATTCCATGAAATCCCCGAAGCGTGAATGCGTGCGCCTTTGGTGCGGTGAACTTGAACCGACACCATGCGCGCGCTCGAGCCGGAAATTCCGACTCCGTGCGTTGAAGCCAACATGTAATTTCGATTTACTGCTGACGCTCGATGGCATCAATCCAGGCGTGAATGACCTTGATGTGCACCTCTTGAACCCGATCGGCAAAGCCATTCCATGGTACGTCGATCACGACGTCGCACAACGCTTTGAGCTTTCCGCCACCTCTTCCCGTGAGTCCAATGACCATCATGCCTTTGGCTTTGGCTTCCTTTGCTGCTTCTAACACATTGGCACTGTTGCCACTGGTAGATATGGCGAGGAGTGCATCGCCTGTTTTTCCTACCGCTTCTACAAATCGCGAAAAGATGAATTCAAACCCGTAGTCGTTACCCACGCAAGTAATGTGCGATGGGTCACTGCACGATATGGCGGCAATGCCGGGCCGATGTTCGCGGTAACGGCCGCTCAGCTCTTCGGCAAAGTGCATGGCATCGCTCATGGAGCCTCCGTTGCCACATGAAATAATTTTCCCTCCTGCAGCGATGCATTTTGCCATTGCATCCGCACCGATTTCGACAGATTCCATGAATTCCGAATCGCTACGAACCTGCTCCAATAATTGGGCGGCTTGTTCAAAATGCTCGGATATGCGTTCCTTTTTGTTCATGGTGCGAAGCTGCGGCGTTAATCCAAATGCGTGAGAAGGTTTTTGTGGTTGCCCGGGTGCATTTCGTCCTTCAATTTTGGAATCGTTGTAGGCCTCGTTCAAGGAAGTCAACAAACACCTCGGGATCGGGATCGTATCCTACGCCTTCTGATAAAGGCTGGCCATCATGATCGAGCAAAACGTAAAACGGCTGTGAATTTGTATTGAATTCCGACGCTTGCAGGTAAGACCATTTGTTTCCGACGGTTTTAATCTTGAACGATTTGCCACCGTACATCTCTTCTCTTTGTTCGGATGCGGGCAAGGCTTTGCGCTCATCGACATAGAGCGAAACGAGCACGACATCATTCGTAAGCATGTCTGCAACTTCCGCGTCGGGCCAAACTTGCTCCTCCATTTTCCGGCAATTCACGCAAGCCCAACCGGTGAAGTCCAAAGCAAGCGGCTTGTTCTCTGCGATGGCCGCAGCGAGGCCTTCTTCGTAATCTGTGAATCGCGCTTCCACATGTCCTGAGGAGTGCCCATCGGATCCTCCCGTGCTGCCTTGGCTCCATTCGCTGTAAAACATTGGTGGTGGAAATCCGCTGATGAGCTTGACTGGAGCGCCCCACATCCCAGGCACCAAGTAGATGGCCAATGTGAGGAAAACCATGCCCGTGGAAAAGCGGAAAACGCCAATTCGTTCGGTCTTTGAATCATGTGGGAACAGAATCCAACCGAAGAGGTAGAAAGCAATGCACAGCACCACGGCTACCCATATCGCAATGAATAATTCCCGCTGGAGCAATCCAAGCTGAAGCACCAAGTCCGCGTTGGAAAGAAACTTGAAAGCGAATCCTATTTCCAAGAGTCCCAGAACAACTTTGACGCTGTTCAGCCAACCACCTGATTGGGGCAAAGAGTTGAGCCAGCCGGGGAAGGCTGAAAACAACATAAAGGGCAAGGCGAGTGCCAAAGAGAATCCAAACATGACGGCAGTAGGCGCCGCGAATGAGCCGGTTGCGGCACCAGCAAGCGCACTGCCGACCAATGGTCCCGTGCAGGAGAATGAAACAATGGCCAACGTCGCGGCCATGAAGAAGATTCCAAGCAAACCGCCTTTGTCAGCAGCTTCATCGGTCTTATTGGCCCAGCTCGCAGGCAATTGAATTTCGAAAGCTCCTAAGAAACTCGCGCCAAAGACCAGCAATAAGAGGAAGAGGAAGACATTGAAGAACGGGTCGGTTGAGATCACGTTGAGAATGTCCACGCCAAACACTGCGGTAAGCAGAAGGCCCAATCCGGTGTAGATGAATATGATGAAGAACCCATAGATCAAGGCGTTGCGGACACCCTCCGATCGTGTTTTGGATTGTTTGGTGAAAAAACTCACCGTCATCGGAATCATAGGGAATACACAGGGCGTTAGAAGTGCTGCAAATCCGAGCAACATTCCCAGCAGGAAAACACCCAACAAACCCTCTTTCTTCTCATCGTTATTTTCCGATGTTGCGGTTGAGTCCACACCGGTGCACAGATGTTGCAAACTCGGGCAAATCACCGGTCGGTCGCTGGCTTCAGAGGCGCTGCTCCAATCAGCGAGGCTCACTTTGAAGTGAAAATCAGGGGGGAAGACACAGCGCTCATCATCGCATGCCATGTAGGTGATGAAGCCTGAGAGTGTCGCATCCGCAGATTCCTCGGCTCGAAACCGCTGTACGAAGTAGACTTCCTCTTCAAAATAAGGCACATCCATGTTGAACTGCCGATCAAACTTAACGGTGGGCTCGCATTCTTCTGCATCGCCTATGGCCTCTAGCCCTGCGGGCCAATCCACAGCAAACGCAGTCGCCATCGGACCGTCAAAGCCTTCAATGAATTGGCTGTACAGGTGCCAGCAAGGATCGACTGTAGCGTGGAAAATGAGCTCGTACTCGGCCTCGTTTGAGGTTTTGTAGACCTCCGTACTCCACGCGACCGGTTCCAAAATCCCCGATTGTTCCTCCATCTGCAAACCGCCTTCTTCCCCATGGCAAAGGTGCTTGGAAGGAGGGCAGCGGTTTTCCAATGGCGGCAAGGGAGCATCGTTGAGGTTGAAACTGAAATCGATGTCTTCAGGAGGTAAGCAGCGTGATTCGTCGCAGACCATGAAGCTGAGGTACCCTTTCACAACAGCGTCAGCCTGCTCGTTCAATCGGATTGTCTGGACCCAATTCACCTCTTCCTCAAAAAACTTCAAATCCATCATGAAGTTGGGATCATACTCCACAATGGGCACACATTCTTCCACGGATCCAATGGCCTCCACGCCGGAGGGGAATTCCAACTCAAAATAAGTCGGAAGCGGTCCGTTGGGGTCATCTAGAAACTGGCTGTAGATGTGCCAGCACGGCTCAACTTCAGCATGAAAGACAAGGTCCAGTTGACCCTCTTCTTCAGCTTCATGGATGGAGAAAGACCATGAAACGGGGTCCAATATTTGCGCTTGGAGCGTAGCTGAGGAAGTGGCTATCAGGCAAATCCCTAGGGCTATTCTCAATAGACGTTGGAAGCGGTTGATCAAATTCATTGCATCGCGAATATAAAACGTACAGAACCGGGAATCGATGCGGACGGTGCAAACGTTCGTTATCGCAGGGAAATTCTGCCTTCGAAAACGATTACAATTCGATTTCTTCTCCAAGTTTCAGGCCAAAAGGACGGCGAATGAGCCAACTGCCCAAGTACACCAATGGCGTGTCTAGAAGTGCCACGATTACCTTGAAAACCACGCCATTTAATAACAACGTGCCAAATAATGCCCACTGAATTTGGCCGGCAGTACACATCAAAAACAGGACGGCGAATGTGTCAATGAATTGAGAAGGGATTGTGCTGAGGTTGTTGCGCAACCAGAGTTTTTTCCCTTGGGTGCGCTTTTTCCAAAAATGAAACAGCCGAACATCTAGGAATTGGGCCAATAGGTACGCTGTCATCGACGCACTCACCGCAACAATGGTGGATCCAAACACATGGTTGAATTCTGCATCGTTCACGGGCGACCAATCGGCAGCCGGAATGGATTGACTCACCGTGATGATGACCAAGGTGAAGGCGCTAGCGAAGAGGCCCGAAAGCACGACCCAATTGGCTTTTTTCTTGCCAAAGCACTCGGAGATTAAATCGGTCACCAAGAAAGTGACAGGGTAGGGCAGCAGTCCAACACTCTGTTCAAACGTCAATCCATCTATTGGCGCCCAATGAAAAAACTTTCGAAAGATGAGATTGCAAGCGACCAAACTAGCAATAAATAGTGCAGCAAGGATGAGGAAAATGCGCAGGGAAAGTTCCTTCTTCGCCGCCTTTAAATCGGGTGCTTGGGCATGTTCACTCATGAGGATAGGGGCTGAGGATTCCAGGTCAAATGGGCCTTTTCCCGCGTTACAGTGCAGGCAATGGATTCAAATCGGGCGCCGGAATGAACGCCCGAACGGGTCAAACTGACAATTTCAGGGGTGGCTTTCGAGCTAATCTTGAATTGACGGCAGAGCTGGTGCAGCACTTCCATCTGAAGTGGCTCATTGGACCAAGCGTGCAGGTCAAGTTCAAAAGAGGAGCCGTGATCCTTGCCACATCGCAACACGGCCGCGTCTACGGCACGACGAGATTCCGTTGCCAAGGGCTGCAATCGCGATGCAATCCGGGTGAGGTGGCGCCCCGCTCCCGGACGCAAAGACTCCAAAAGTGGGAGCACTTCATGCCGCAATCGATTGCGCAGATAATCTGGTTTTTGGTTGCTTGAATCTTCTCGAGGGTCCAATCCCCAATCCGCGGCCTGCTCTTCCAATGCTTCACGGCTTTCTTCCAGAAATGGTCGTATCAGACGGCTGACAGGGTCAAGCGAGCGCATACCGGCAAGGGCCATCGGATCGGCCGACCGCAACAAATGGAGCAGCACGGTTTCGGCTTGGTCATCGGAATGGTGAGCGGTCGCAACGAAAACGGGAGACTCAAGGGATGTCTGAATCGCCGCTTGTAACGTCCCAAACCAATGGTAACGGATTCGCCGTGCTTCTGATTGAACGCCTTCGCGATCTCCAGTCATTTCGGCTCGCAGTTCATGGTGTGGCACATCCCGAGCCGTGCACCATGCGCGAACGAGGTCTGCATCTCCATCGGATTCGCTGCCGCGCAATTGGTAATTGACGTGGGCGACTTCAATGGGGTGCCCGCAGCGGTAGAGGCATTCAGCCAAAACGAGCGAGTCGTTGCCGCCGCTGACACCAACGAGGATTTTATGCTCTTCTGAAATGCCGTGCTGTTGCAGCCAAGAGGTCATCCGTTGCGTGAGGCCGGCGCGGTCCTTAGGCATCTTTTTGCAAGGTTTTGAGCATTGCCTCCGCTTTCAGCAAGCACTCTTGGTATTCTTTTTCGGGCACACTAAGGGAAGTAATCGCCCCACCCACGTGCATGGAAATTCGCTCGCTTGCCGCGTTGTACAACAAACTGCGAATCACCACATTCAGCGAAAAGTCACCATTGGGCTGAAAGTATCCTACGCTGCCCGAATACACCCCGCGCTTGCAGCCTTCTAGTTCGTCAATCAATTCCATGGCACGCACTTTGGGGGCCCCTGTCATGGAGCCCATGGGAAATGTCGCGCGCAAGATGTCGACAGGATCGCATTCCGGACGGACTTCGCATTGCACGGTAGAAATCATTTGGTGCACGCTTCGAAAGCGATGAATTCCGAAAAGCTCGGGCACATGGACCGTTCCCGGTTGGGCAATCCGGCTCAAATCGTTTCGCACCAAATCACAAATCATCACGTTTTCGCCGCGCTCCTTTGGATCGGCAAGCAGGGCTTGAGCAAGCGCACGGTCCTCCGCTTCGTTGGCGCCGCGAGCGATGGTTCCCTTGATGGGGCTTGAGGTAAGGGTTGAGCCTTTTTTGTCCAAAAACAATTCAGGTGAACCTGAAATCAAGTGAAATTCTCCCGCTTTGATAAGCGCAGAATAAGGCGATTGGGTGAAATGTTGCAAACGGACAAAGGCATCCCAAACCGAGTCCAGTTTGTCATTGCTCATCCATTCTTGGCAGAGGTTCAGTTCATAAACATCGCCGCGTTGGATGTGTTTTTTCACCCGCCTCGCGCGTTGGAGGTACGTGGCTTCATCCCAGCGCGGTTTCATCGAAATTTCAGGCGCTTCGGGGATGGAAGATAGTGGGGTTTGCACTTCTTTCAAGAGCGCTTGGGCGTCTTCTTCGAGAGCACCGTAGACGATACGGGCGTCGGGGTCGCCGCCTCCCCATTCGATGACCACACGGGGCTCTACCCAGTGCAGCGTGGGGAATTGAGCATGATCGAGTCGTTGCGATTCCAACCGCTCGATGCCGTTTTTGAGGTCATACCCGAGCCAGCCAAAAGCCCAAGTTGATTTTCCTGCGGGCTTTAAAAAAGAACCCCAGCCGTCCAAGCTTTCGGGATTTTCGCCGGACCAAGTGAACGAACGTTTCGCGCCGATGGCCAGCAAACATTTGCCGTCAGGATGGTCGTCAAAAAGCAATGATGCGTGGGTTTCCCGCTTGAAAATGCGGCTCAAATCAGGGAGCGTTTTGGCTTGGAATGCCGCAAAATCATGTGCCGTAGACTCCGAATCAACCAAGCTCGAAGCCGGTCGGGTCGGTGGCGTTGCGATTGCTTTCGTTTCGGAGGACATGGAGGTTGTTCTTACACGTGCAACGCTCGGTTTCCGGTTGCAGCAAGCGCGGCTTCTTTGATGGCTTCCGTGAAGGTGGGGTGCGCATGCGACATGCGGCTGATGTCTTCTGCCGTGGCTCTGAATTCCATGGCAACGACTGCTTCGGCAATCATGTCTGCTGCGCGTGGGCCGCACATGTGGACCCCAAGAATTTCATCGGTGTCGGCATGGGCAAGTACCTTAATTGACCCGTCTGTATCCATCGAAGCGCGGGCACGACCGCTCGCTTTGAAGGGGAATGAACCGGATTTGTAAGGTGTTTGGGAAGCTTTCAACTGCTCTTCTGTTTGGCCCACCCCGGCAACCTCAGGCCAGGTGTAAACGACATTGGGAATGAGGTTGTAATCAATGTGTGGGTGTTCACCCGCAATCACCTCAGCAGCCACGACCCCTTCTTCCTCTGCCTTGTGAGCGAGCATGGCGCCGCGTACAACATCGCCAATGGCAAAAATATGAGGAACGGCGGTGCGCATCTGATCGTTGACTTCGATGCGGCCGCGGTCGTCGGTGGTGAGTCCTGCAGCTTCGAGGTTCAGTCCTTCGGTGTAGGGCTTACGGCCCACGGAAACGAGGCAATAATCAGCCGTCCAACTGACTTCCTTCCCTTTTTTATCGTCTGCCTTGACGGTGACGTTTTTGCCCGAAGCCTTCACGTCTTTGACCCCGTGTTGCAAATGGAATTTGACCCCGAGCTTTTTCATGCTCCGCATCAATTCTTTGCCCATGCTTCTGTCCATGGTTGGGATAATGGCATCCTGGTATTCCACCACATGGACTTCCGTTCCCAATCGGGCGTAAACACTTCCCATTTCCAATCCAATGACACCACCACCGATGACGACCATGCTTTTGGGCAGGGCTTCAAGGGACAAGGCTTCGGTGGATGTAATGATCCGCTTTTTGTCAATTTTAATGAAGGGCAGCGATGCAGGTTTGGAACCGGTCGCAAGGATGATGTGTGAACCTTGCACCTTCGATGCTTTGCCTTTGGAGGGCTTAACTTCAATGGTATTGGCGTCTACAAACGAACCGAAGCCATTGAGAACATCAATGCCATTTTTCTTCATGAGAAAATCAATTCCTCCGACCGTCTGGCCCACGACTTCTGCTTTGCGCGCAATCATCCGCTTGAAATCGAGCTTCAACTCCCCCGTTCCAATGCCATGGGCATCGAATTGATGCAGGGCCTGGTGGTAGTGCTCAGAGCTATCGAGAAGCGCTTTGGAAGGGATGCATCCCACATTGAGGCACGTGCCACCGAGTGAGCTGTATTTTTCAATCAAGGCGGTTTTCTTTCCTAGTTGTGCCGCACGGATGGCTGCTACATATCCTCCAGGACCGCTGCCAATGACAATAACATCATAAGATTCCATGAAGCAAAGGTAACGTTCAGGGCGCGTAAACGCAGCCTTCGGATGCATTCGGCCTGTCGGCGTTCATTTTCCCCTTTCTTTGCATGCAGGTTTCCGAACAAAGCCCGTCATTCAATAGTTTAAAGAGCACACCATTGCCCAAGGCATCACTCATGTTTCATGTGGAATAGCATAGCATCCGTATTAATTCGCAAGCGTTTGCTGTGGTTGGTTTTGCTTGCATCGGGAACGGCATTCATGGCGAAGCAGATCCCGAACCTTCGCCTGCAATACACGTTCAGTGGATTGCTTCCAGCCGACGATTCCATTGCATTGGATTACGCACGTTTTCAAGATGTTTTCGGGACGGAAGGCAATGTCATGTTGATCGGTGCTGATTTGGCCCCTTTGAGCAACCCGGATGGATTGAGGGCTTGGGAGGAATTGGCGCAATCCATTCACGCCATGCCCACGATGAGAGATACGGTGGATGATGGCATTGATCAACCCATTCGGCTGCCTCTCATTGACAGTGTTTTCTCCATTACGCGCGCTTTTGAGGTGAAAAAAGACCCCCTCGCCCGGCGCTTTGTTTTGGCGCCGCTTGTGCCAACCGGTCGATTTGAAAGCGCCGAAGGAATCGATCAGCTGTACGTGGACAGTTTGCTGAATCGATTGATCGAATTGCCGTTTTATGAAGGACTGCTCTTTAACGCGTCGCATGATGCCACGCTGCTCTCGGTTTTCATGAATCCAAAGCTGTTTGACTCGAAGCACAGGGGAGCCGTTGTAGAGGATGTGGTGGCCATCGCAGACGAGTGGAGCGAGCGGCATGGTGTGCCGCTGTCAATCAGTGGACTGCCATTCATTCGGGTCCAAATGACCAACAAGGTCAAAAATGAAATCGGCTGGTTCATTGGAGCGGCTCTGCTGGTTACGATGTTGCTTCTTCTGGTGTTTTTCCGAAACCCGGTGGTCACAGGAGTAAGTTTAATCGTGGTGGGTACCGGAGTCATATGGTCATTGGGAACCATCGCCTTATTTGATTTCCCGGTGAACCTGATCATGAGCTTGATCCCGCCTTTGATGATTGTCATCGGGGTTCCGAATTGCATTTATTTGATCAATAAATACCACGCGGAATACAAGCGGCACGGAAACAAAGCCATGGCGCTTCAGCGGATGATTGTGAAGGTTGGCAATGCGACGTTGCTCACAAATTTCACAACGTCCTTGGGCTTTGCGACCTTCATTTTCACCCACAGTGAGATGCTGCGCAACTTTGGAACGGTCACGGCGATCAACATCCTAGGCGTTTTTGTCATCTCCATCATTGTCATTCCAGCGCTGATGACTGGCCTGCCCGCTCCGAAAGTGAAGCATACGAGGCATCTTGACCGGCGGTGGATGTTCATTTTTGTGAACCGGTTGGCAGAGGTGGTCGAAAATCATCGGCCTCGGGTTTACGTGGGAGCTGTATTGCTATTGCTGTTTAGCATTGGTGGGATCTTCCAAATGGAAACGACCGGCAACATTGTCGATGATTTGCCGGATGAAGACCGCGTCATAACTGATTTGAAGTGGATGGAAAGCCGATTCGGTGGTGCGATGCCATTCGAGGTGATGATCGATACCCATCGCCCCAACGGGGTCACGGGCTCCAATTTTTTGAAACGGGTGGATAAACTCCAAAATGTGTTGGAGGAGTACCCCGAATACAGCCGATCCATCAGCGCTGTGGACGCGACGAAATTTGCGTTCCAAGCCTTCAAAAATGGCCATCCCAAAAATTACCGACTGCCGCGCCTAGGAATGGAGAAAACGCAATTTGGTCCTTGGATTCGGGGGACTGAGTCGGCGGCTGGCGATGCAGGTGCAGCGGTGGACGTGGCTTCGAAGTTTTTCAATGAGGACCGCTCCGTTGCGCGTGTCAGTGCCCAGATGATGGACATTGGGACACTGGAGATGCGCGCCTTGATGGATGAAATCAAGCCCCGGTTGGACAGCATTTTCCCCGCTCCTGATTACAGCCTCATTCTGACTGGAACGAGTGTAACGTTCCTTGAGGGAACAACCTACATGGTCAAAAACCTGGGCATCTCCATCGCTTTGGCCATCTGTGTGATTGCACTGATGATGGCCTTGCTTTTTAAGTCTTCTCGGATGGTAGGGATTGCCTTGTTGCCCAATCTTTTTCCGCTGCTTTTCACCGCTGGTTTTATGGGGTGGTTAGGCATACCGATCAAACCTTCGACCATTCTTGTTTTCAGCATTGCATTCGGAATTTCAGTAGACGACACCATTCACTTTTTGGCCAAATACCGCCAAGAACTGAACTTCAAGGCCTGGAATATCAAACATTCGGTCATGCTGGCCTTGAAAGAAACGGGGGTGAGTATGATGTACACGTCCATTGTGCTGTTTTTTGGCTTCTTGATGTTTGCGATGTCCGAGTTCGAAGGAACCCGTTACCTCGGTTTGCTCGTTTCCATCACGCTCGGGGTGGCCATGTTTACCAACTTACTCTTGCTGCCATCGTTGTTGCTGGCGTTTGAAAAATCCTTGACTACAAAATCCTTTTCAGAGCCCTTCTTTTCCATCCTTGACGAGGAAGAGGACATCGAACTCGAGGAGTTGGAAATTCAAAAAGGCTTTTCTCCAGGGAAAGGGGACGAGCAGCACGAGCGGCTGCGAACATTGCGCTCCAAATCCGACACGTTGGATTCACCAGTTGAGTCCTAAATTAGAGGCGTTCAATACACACCCAATGAAAGGAATAATTTTAGCAGGGGGATCGGGCACGCGGTTGTGGCCTCTCACCAAGGCGGTGAGCAAGCAGCTGATGCCTGTCTATGATAAGCCAATGATTTATTACCCCTTGTCCACCCTCATGTTGAGTGGGATCAAGGAAATACTGATCATCAGTACACCCATCGATTTGCCGGGGTTTCAACGTTTGCTGGGAGACGGTTCCTCCATTGGTTGCAACATCCAATATGCTGAGCAACCCGAACCCAATGGACTCGCCCAGGCATTTGTCATTGGAGCCGATTTTATTGGTTCAGATAAGGTGGCTCTTGTGCTCGGGGACAACATCTTTTATGGCAGCAGTTTTGGTCGGCAATTGCGCGCCAATACCGACCCCGATGGTGCGATTGTTTATGCTTATTACGTGAACGATCCCGAGCGTTACGGTGTGGTTACCTTCGATCAAGCTGACCGAGCGGTGAGCATCGTGGAGAAGCCCGAGAACCCAACCTCCAATTACGCGGTTCCAGGCCTTTATTTCTATGACAACGATGTGGTTGATATTTCAGCCAACTTGCGTCCAAGTGCTCGTGGGGAATACGAAATTACCGATGTGAACAAGGCGTACTTGGAAGCGGGAAAGCTCTTTGTTTCGAAGATGGAACGCGGGATGGCGTGGTTGGATACAGGTACGCACGAATCGCTCATGCAGGCCTCGCAATACGTCCAGGTCATCGAAGATCGTCAAGGATTGAAGATTGGATGCATTGAAGAAATAGCTTGGCGCATGGGATACATTGACGATGCAACATTGGAACAGGTGGCCGAACCGCTGCGCAAGTCGGGGTATGGAGATTATCTGTTGGCCCAGCTCGCCCGAGGCAAGGCAGGGATGTAAGTGGCATGCAACATCCTACCCTCGACCGACTGAAAGCGGAAGCAAACTCCGCGATTGATGCATTTTTGGAGCGTTGGCCCAAAGGATCGGCTGACGGACTATACGATCCCATTCACTACCTCATGAGCATCGGCGGCAAAAGATTGCGGGCCGTTTTGGCTTTGTCGGCGGCAGAAGCGGAAGGGCATGATGCGCAGTTGGCGCATCCTGCAGCGCTCGCGGTGGAGTTGTTCCACAACTTCACTCTGATGCATGACGACATCATGGACCAAGCTCCCAAGCGCCGCGGCAATGCTACGGTACACATGAAATGGGATGAAAATGCGGCAATTCTCTCGGGGGATGCCATGTATACCTTGGCTCAAATCGCATTGGCCGACACCTCTTCCAAAGATTTGCCGCGTGCGCTGACCATTTTCAATCAAACTGCACTCGAAGTGTGCATCGGTCAGCAATCGGACATGGATTTTGAGCGGCGGGATGACGTGACGGTTGAAGCTTATATGGAAATGATTCGACTCAAAACTTCCGTTTTGGTGGCCGCTTCATTGGCATTGGGTGCCATTGCGGTAGGTGCGAGTGAGGAACGCGTGCGTCTTTGGTACGAAGCAGGCGAACAGTTGGGATTGGCTTTTCAGATGCAGGACGATCTCTTGGATGCTTTTGGTGGAGATGCCATGGGCAAACAAATTGGGGGAGACATCTTGTCCAATAAGAAAACATTCTTGCGTTTGCACACGTGGGAGCAGGCGAATTCGGATATGCTGGGAGCCTTGAAGCAATGGGATGAAATAACAGACCAACCGAAGGAAAAGGTTGAATTTGTCAAAAGTGCAATGGTCGCGTGCGGTGCAGATACCGCCGCCCAATTGCGAATGAATGAACACGTGGATCGAGCCATGTCGGCAATTGACGCCTTGGAGCTTGAGGCATCCCACCGGAAATGGTTCGGTTTTTTAGGGGGATTGGTGACGCAAAGAACGTCCTGAGCAGGCCATGGAATTGGCTCGGATTCTCCCCGATAAGGCCCTTCCAGCGCAACGCACGGAGGTGGATTTCATGGAAGCGGTAGTGCAGCAGCTGGTCAAGGATTTTCAATGGGACCTGGAACGTGTAAAATCAGCAGAAATGTCCATGTTTTCGCTTGTTTCTGGTGAAATAGAGTGGGGCATGGACCACGATCCTAGCGGGACCTTTGCTGCATTTTATCGCTTGGATTTGGGGGAGGATTTGGTTAGGAGGCTCTTGCACGATCATGAACGGCCCAAAGCGATTGATTTGCTCGCCGAAAAATGCCTGCAGCGATCGGCCTTGAAAGTGTGGACGCGGTGGACCTTTTCGGCATAATCAACAAAGCGATGGAGGGACTTTCGAGGAATTCTTCAGGCAATTGTCGAATTCATTTCAGGAGTGATGGGCTCAGTGTATCTTTAGCCCGATAAAATACGTATAGTCCGCATGGACCCTTTAGATTTCATCAGCCAAGCTGAACCTCAGGCGCTGGAACAACTGTATCAACAGTACCGAAACAATCCGGAATCCGTTGACGAAAGTTGGCGTTTGTTTTTCAAAGGATTTGATCTTGCTACCGCCTCTTACGGCGAGAATACTGCCACGCCGCAAACCCAAAAGGAATTCCAAGTCATCGGTCTCATCCAGGCATACCGGGAACGCGGTCACCTGTTCACCAAGACGAACCCTGTGCGCGCGAGACGGGTGTACGAACCGGATTTGGGTTTGTCTCATTTTGGCCTTTCGGAGGGGGATTTGAATACTGTTTTTCAGGCCGGAACCCAAGTGGGATTAGGCCCAGCCACGTTGAAGTCGATTGTGGATCATCTCCAAGAAACCTATTGCCACAGCATCGGCATTGAGTACGTGATGATCCAAGATGTCGAGCGGCAGGCATGGGTTCGGGAGCACATCGAACTGGCAAATCGTCCGCGCATCGGGCTTGCAGATCGAATTCAGATTCTGAAAAAACTCTCGCAAGCCACCCTATTTGAGGAGTTTTTGCAAAAGAAATTTGTCGGCCAAAAGCGATTCTCACTCGAAGGCGGTGAGAGTTTAATTGCTGCCTTGGATGCGGTGGTTGAATCCGGTACCGAGCAGGGAGTAGAAGAAGTCTTTATTGGGATGGCCCACCGCGGCAGGCTCTCAACCTTGGCCCACATCTTGGGCAAACCGTACGAAGAGATATTCTGTGAGTTTGAGGGCAAAGCGTACGATGACGATGGGGAGTTTGACGGCGATGTCAAATACCATTTGGGGTATTCACGGACGCAACAGGCGGACAGTGGGAAGTCGGTTTCGATTTCGTTGGCGCCCAATCCCTCTCACCTCGAGGCCGTTGGACCAGTAGTGGAAGGATTGACCCGCGCGCGGATTGATGCGACAGGAGGAAACGCGAACCGGGTTTTGCCCATTTTGATTCACGGTGATGCGGCGATGTCCGGTCAAGGTGTAGTATACGAAGTGGCCCAGATGGCGCAGTTGGACGGCTACCATACAGGTGGGACCGTCCACATCGTGGTCAACAACCAAGTTGGTTTTACCACCAATTATTTGGACGGAAGAAGCTCTATTTATTGCACAGATGTGAGTAAGGTGACTCAATCCCTCACGTTCCATGTCAATGCGGACGATGCGGAAGCAGTTGTGCAGGTGATGCGAATTGCGCTTGCCTACCGACAGCGCTGGAATCGGGACGTTTACATTGATTTGTTGGGCTACCGAAAATACGGACACAACGAAGGCGATGAGCCGATGTTCACGCAACCGCAGTTGTACAAAGCCATTGCAAAACATCCGAATCCGCTTCAGATTTACATAGATCGATTGATTTCGGATGGCAGCATGGAAGCTGAACAAGTGGAATCCATCAGGAGCGAGCAGCATCAATTGATGGAACGCGCCTACGAGAGCGCCCAGAAACGCAAGGTGTCGCAAGTGGAAGATTTCTTGGGTGATTTGTGGAAGGGTTATAAAGCGGCAGACGAGAAAGCGTTGGCTTTGACGCCGAAGACCAACGTTACAGAGAAAAAATTGCGGGCACTCGCCATAGCCATGTCGACTTTGCCAGAGCACAAGAAAATATATCGGAAGGTCCAACGCTTGATGAGGGATCGGCTGAAGATGGTGGAGGAAGATCGTTTGGATTGGGCCATGGGTGAATTGCTCGCTTACGCCACTTTGCTCGTGGAAGGACACCCCGTTCGCATCAGCGGCCAGGATGTGGAACGCGGCACGTTCTCACACCGTCACGCCGTAGTCAAAACAGAGGACAGCGAGGAGGAAATCATTCCACTCAACCTCCTGAGCAAAGACCAAGCACATCTCACGATTTACAACAGCCTGTTGAGCGAATACGCGGTGGCTGGATTTGACTATGGATATGCCTTTGCGACGCCGAATGGATTGACAATTTGGGAAGCCCAATTTGGCGATTTCAATAACGGTGCTCAGATTTTATTTGATCAATTTTTGAGTGCAGCAGAAGACAAATGGCGCACAATGAACGGCCTGACATTGCTGTTGCCGCATGGCTATGAGGGAATGGGTTCTGAACACAGCTCCGGTCGCATGGAACGTTTCTTGCAATTGGGCAATGGGGAGAACATGTTTGTTTGCAACATCACAGAACCAGCCAATTATTTTCACTTATTGCGCCGGCAAGTGAAGCCGAAATACCGCAAGCCACTTGTGGTTTTCACCCCGAAGAAATTGCTGCGGTACCCCAAGGCGGTTTCTACGCTCAACGCAATGGCGACGGGCGGATTTCAAAAAGTGCTGGATGATCCGCGGATGTCCCAAGCATCGGATGCGAAGAAGGTGGATACGGTGGTGCTTTGCTCTGGAAAAATTTATTACGATATGCTCGAGCGTTTGGAGCAGAATCCAGCGTCCAATTTGGCGTTTGTCCGGGTCGAACAAATTCATCCCCTTCCAGAAATAGAATTGGCTACAGTAGTCAAGAAATATGGTGCTGAGGCCAATTACATTTGGGTGCAAGAAGAACCGAAGAACATGGGTGCTTGGTCATTCATGCTTCAAAACTTTACTGCGGTGCCACTCAGTGTCATCTCAAGGAGTAGGAGTGCCAGTCCCGCATCCGGCTCGTCAGAATTGCACAAAATCCGACAGGAGGCCATATTGGATGAGGTTTTTGCGCATGGCAACGGTTGAGAAGTCATTTTCTGCGGTCACCCATATTTGGATGATCCGTTGTTAATTGCAGGATATAGGAGCGATCAAAAAACAATTTGAATAGCGATGTCAAAGCTAGAAATGAAAGTCCCCAGTCCAGGGGAGTCCATCAGTGAAGTTGAAATTGCAACCTGGCTTGTTTCCGACGGTGATTATGTCGAAAAAGACCAAGCCATCGCCGAAGTAGATTCAGACAAGGCGACACTCGAGCTGCCGGCTGAAGAGGCGGGCATCATTACGCTGAAAGCCGAGGAAGGCGACACGGTTGAAGTGGGTGCTGTTTGTTGCTTGATTGATACGTCTGCGAAGGCACCGGCAGGCAAGCCCAAGCAGCCGGCGCCAGCACCGGCGGCTGTATCTTCCGCTCCTAAACCGATGCCGACTGTTGCGGCGGTGGCTCCTGCACCGGCAAAAGCGCATGCGGACAAGCATCCTTCGCCGGCCGCACGCAAAATGATGTCGGAAAACGGGATTTCACCGGCTCATGTGGCTGGGACGGGTCGGGACGGTCGCATCTTGCAACAAGACGTTGCTGCAGCGATGGCTGCTGGATTTGATGCCAGCGCTGCCCAGACATGGGGAGGAAGCCGCGATGTTCGTAGGGAAAAAATGTCCATGCTCCGGCGGAAGGTTGCAGAGCGGTTGGTAGGAGTCAAGAATGAAACGGCAATGCTCACCACCTTCAATGAGGTGGATATGAAACCGGTCATGGACTTGAGGGCCAAATACAAAGACGCCTTTCGGGAGTCCCACAATGTCGGTCTTGGCTTTATGAGCTTTTTTACGAAAGCGGTGACCCATGCGATTGCGCAATTCCCGACGGTCAATGGAATGATCGATGGGAAAGAAGTTATTGTGCCGGAGTATGCAGACATCGGAATCGCCGTGAGTTCGCCCAAAGGCCTCATGGTACCAGTGGTGCGCAATGCAGAATCGATGAGTTTGGCGCAGATTGAGGCAGAAATCAAACGACTGGCGATTCGCGCGCGAGACGGAGAATTAGGCATTGATGAGATGCAAGGAGGAACTTTCACCATCACCAATGGAGGTGTGTTTGGATCCATGCTTTCAACACCAATCATCAATCCACCGCAAAGTGCGATCTTGGGAATGCACAATATTGTGGAGCGACCGGTTGCGGTCAATGGAAAAGTGGAAGTACGACCTGTGATGTACGTGGCATTGAGCTATGATCATCGAATCATTGACGGAAAAGAGAGCGTGGGGTTCCTCTATGCAATCAAGGAAATGATTGAACAACCGGAGCGCCTTCTCTTCATGGGTAAGAAGCCGGAGGAGGTGTTGCTCGGCTTGTAATCTTCGCTCGAAAATCGAAATGCAAAAAGCCCCGCTGTGAAGCGGGGCTTTCGGTTTTGTTGTTTTGCGGCGCACACCGAATGAACATGAAAATCCCATTGCTCTGGAATTAATTTCGAGTGCAATGGGCTAAATGTATTCGAGAATGTGACACGCACAAATATACGACAAAAATTGTATATTAACCTATGAAACATCGTATTATTTAGACAAAGAATATGTGTAGGTAGCCTATCGTAACACGTAAGATCGCTCCGCGTCTAAACGTAACAGTATGGCTATCAAGAGTGTAAAGCCGATAAGCGATGATCCGCCCGCACTCAGAAATGGCAGTGGAATGCCAATGACCGGGGCGAGGCCCAGAACCATGCCTACATTGATCAAAAAATGCATGAAGAGAATGCTCGCTACGCCGTAGGCATAGATCCTTGTGAAGTCGCTTCTCTGTCGTTCAGCAAGGACGAGGATCCTGAGTAAAAGAAGCGTGTAGAGCAATACGACAAAGGCACTTCCGGCGAATCCCCATTCCTCTCCAATGGTGCAGAAGATGAAATCTGTTTCTTGCTCAGGGACAAAACCATAGGCGGTCATAGGGCCTTGAAGGAATCCTTTTCCCGCCCAACCGCCGCTGCTCACTGCTGCTTTGGCGTGTCGGATGTTATAATCGGCATCGGGGTTTCCAACGTCCATTCCGAACAGCACGTAGATGCGTTCTTTTTGATGTGTTTTGAGGACGCCTTCGAGTCCGCTGTGGACAGCTGCACTGAAGACCAGTGCCGTCGAAAAACATATGATTGTGGCGCGCCGCACCCGTTTACGGTTTCGGGGGACTACCCACCCTGGAATCAGTTTCCAGAGGATGGTACCCAATGTGATTAGAATCATCCACAACCATCCGATGGAAGATTGGGGTCCAAGAAAAGGATAATCATACGATGATGCTCCGGTTAGAATTGTCGCGATCAGCAGCAATAAGGCACAGAAAACAGCGATCAAAACATTGCCAGATAGGCCTTCTCGGTAAAAGGCAAAAATCAGACCACCATAGACCAACACAGTGCCTGCGTCGGGCTGCAGCATAATCAGAGCGGCAGGAATGCAAACGATTAAGCCGGATTGCACGAGCGTTTTGGCATTTCTGATTTTGCCATTGCTGCGACTGAGGAGCCAAGCCAACATCAAAACAGTTCCCGTTTTGGCAAATTCAGATGGTTGCAGACTGATGGAGCCAATGCCAAACCAAGATTTTGCCCCGCCAACGGTTTTGCCTACCAACAGCACGCCAATGAGCAGAAGAATGTTCACTGCGTAATGGATGACGGTGGTTCGAATGAAAAATTCTCCTTCGATGATCAGCGTAATGGCTGCGATCATGAGCGCTATGCATATCCATGCAAACTGTTTGCCGACCTTGCTGTCGAGGGCAAACCAATCCACGTTTTCAGCACCGCTGGTTGCACTGGCAATGTTCAGTAAGCCCAATACCATGAACGTGAGAACGAGTCCAATCGTTATCCAATCAATGCGCTGTAGGATGGGGGCCGTTCTCCTCATTGCTTGGCGTTTGCGAATGGGTAGGTTGCGCCTTTGACCCGTGATTCCTTCTCAGTCTGCTGAACGCTTCCTTTCAAATAGTGCTCCATCATTAGGCTCGCAATAGGTGCCGCCCAATCGCCCCCAGCTCCGGCATTCTCGACATAAACGCTCAGGGCAATTTGAGGATCATCTGCTGGAGCGAATGCAATAAAAACCGAGTGATTTCCTTGGGAATCTTGAACGGTTCCGGTTTTGCCACAGACCTTGATGCCTGGAATTCGGGCGAGGGGGGCAGTTCCTTCATCGGATTCGGTCACTGCATTCATGGCTTTGATGACGGGTTTGAAAAGCGCAGGATCAATACCGGTTTGCACCAGAGAATCCATTCCGGCAGGCTTCCCTTTTGATCCGATGGATTGAATCACGTGTGGCGTGCGAAAAGACCCCCTATTGGCCAACGTAGCAGCTAAATTGGCCATGTGAAGTGGCGTTGTAAGCAGCTCTCCTTCGCCAATTGAAATGGAATAAATGGTGGAATAGGCCCATCTTTTTCGACCGTAAAGTTTGTCGTAAAGGGTGGTATCAGGAACCGAACCCGATCGAAGTCCAGGGAAATGCCCTCCCAGATCAGTGCCCAATCCAAAGCGTCGGATGGAAGCAGACCAATCGCCCAGTTGATTGCGGGCTTCTTCAAAGACATTGGACTCCTTGCGCGGTTGAATCATACGCCGCATCACCTCATGAAAATAAGGATTACACGAATGGACAATGGCAGATTCCAAATTGTCATTGGTATGTCCACCGTGGCAACCAATGATGGATCGATTGCATGGAATACGGGTTTGCGTGGAGATGACCCCTCGATCCATGGCGATCAATCCTTGGATCATTTTGAAGATGCTACCGGGCCGATAGGTAGCCCGCATGGTCCGATTGAATAATGGCTTATTGGTGTCGCGCAATAAGCTGTCATAATGGGTTCCGCGCATGCGACCCGTCAGTAAATCGGTGGCATAGCTGGGAGCGCTGACCATGGCCAATACTTCACCGGAATGAGGCTCGATGGCCACAATGCTGCCTCGCTTGCCTTCCATGATGGATTCTCCGTATGCCTGGAGCGCCATGTCCAAGGTGAGATTGATGTTTTCGCCCGGGGTGGGCATGGAGTCGAGCGCTCCTTGTTCCGCGGATTGTCGGTAATCATTTCGAACATCGACCAGGTGAAATTTCACTCCTTCTCTTCCTCTTAGTTCTTCCTCCCACTGCAATTCCAAACCAGATTTCCCTTTGTAATCTCCGAGGTTGTAGCCCTTGTTGGATTGGATGTCATCCCGATCGACTTCGCGGTATTCACCGAGCAAATGACTGGCCAACCCCGATTCATTCGTGCGGATGGAACGCCGACGTGATTGGATGCCGGCAAAACGCCAAAGCTCTCCTGCGACGGCAGCATATTCAGTAGCGGGCATCTGTTTGCGAATGGTCGAGGGGCGATACGTCGCATAGGCCTCTGCCTTGCGAATGGCTTTCTGAATTTCGCTCGGAGTGAGTCCGATCAATTCAGCGAGTGCAAGCGTATCCATTCCACCGGCGATTCGGCATTGCCGCGGAGTGAACAAAATGTCGTAGCCGGCCTTGTTGTCCAGAAACAATTCACCGCTCCGATCAAAGATGAGGCCGCGGGCTGGAGCGAGGACTTCACGCTCTTGGGTCAGTCGAGCGGCGTAATCTTGGAGATTGCTTGAAAGCAATTGAAGCTGTGCAAGGCGTCCGATGAATATCAAGGCAATGAGCAGAAAAAGCCCCCCAATGATCCACTGGCGTTCCTTGAGGTTCATCGCTTTTTTCTTTTTGCTTGCACCAGCTGTAGGACCGCGGCAAAAAGGAATAAGCCGAGGAAAGATGAGGTCAGCGCTTTCCCCCAGCCCGTGAACATCAAGCTCCACCGCCCGGCTTCCAGTGAGAACAACCATAAGTTGTGGATGCTCAGAGCGGCAAAGGTTCGGACTGAGAACCATTGGATTCCCATGCTTTTGATCGTAGGCTCATCGGTTACTTCATACCCTTCGCGGGGTGCAAGCAATCGGTTGATGAATGGTAAAAAAGTTGCCATGGTGATGGCGGAAGAAGTGAATAAGCCGCCTCCGTAGGCAAAGAAGTCCACGCTCGCTCCGACGAGAGCGCTCACTACCAAGAGGACCACAGGCCGAGTATTCAAGGGAAGCAACAGAATGCCAAGGGCATGAAAAGCCAAGATGCCCCACCCATTCCATAAGGTGAGGTTTTGAAAGAACAGAACCTGCAATGAAACCGTCAAAAGCAGCTGCAAGGGGATGAGCATCGCGGGATTCATGGCGTTGAGAGATTGGCAGTGCTTTGCAATGAATCAATGAGCGCCTTGTCGGGGGTTTCCGTCAACTGAACATAGCGCAAAGATTGAAAGTTGGCACTCCAATTCACCGGTACATTCAGAAATTCACCATCGAAAAAGGGGGGCTCATCTGCGACGGTTCCGAAGAGGAGATCGGAGGGGAATACCCCTTGAAATCCAGTAGTCAGAACGGAGTCCCCCGGTTTTAAATCGGCACTCCGGGGGATATCATAAAGCACACCGGAGGTAGCGTCAACGCCGTTCCATTTCAAGCGCCCAATGGCTCCCGATTGTCCAATTCGCGCGCTCCAATCCAATCGGTTATGAAGCAAGGGGATACCGATGGAGTATGCATTGGTGGTTTCGATGATCTTTCCAATTGCGGCCCCATTCTCGGTGACACCTTGACCAATTCGAATCCCTTGATCCCGTCCTTGGTTCAAAATGAAGTAATTCTGGTCCTGCACCCACGTCAAACGAATCACTTCTGCTGCAATGAATTTGCCCCGATTGCGGTTACGGGATGAAGACGATTGTCCGAGGGTGGATCGCAAACGCGCATTCTCCTCGAGCAACTGGATGTTTTGATCCGACAATTCTGTTCGATGGCTCCACTGTGCCAAACGTCCCTGCCAGGCACTTTCCCAATTCAAAGCCAACCGCACCCATTTTCCCCGTGGATAGCCGTGGCTGGTCACAAACCAGCCCATTGCAAGGCCCTGCAGCAGCATGAAAACCAAGATGACCTGGTACTGAACGATGAAGTTCCAGAGGTTTCTCATGTTGCCATGCGGTGAATCAGTTGCGCATCAAGAAGGTGAATCGTTCGATGTTTTTCAGCGAGATGGCTGTTCCCTTCGCAACGGCGTGGAGCGGGTCTTCGGCTACGTGCACGGGCAACTTGGTCCGGGCAGAAATACGCTTGTCCAACCCCCGTAAAAGTGCTCCTCCTCCGGCGAGGTAGATCCCGGTGCGGTAAATGTCCGCTGACAGCTCTGGCGGGGTCTGTTCCAACGCCGAGTGGATGGCTTCTTCAATTTTAGAAATGCTCTTGTCCAACGCTTGGGCGATCTCGCTGTATGAGACGTGGATTTCTTTGGGAATACCAGTCATCAAATCCCGTCCCCGCACCGGATAATCCTCGGGGGGATTTTCCAGTTCAGTGGTGGCAGAGCCCACTTCAATTTTGATTTGCTCGGCGGTCCGCTCTCCAATCAAAATGTTGTGCTGTCGGCGCATGTATTCTTCGATGTCAGAGGTGAACTCATCCCCGGCCACGCGAATGTTTTTGTCCGTTACGATGCCGCCCAATGCGATGACCGCAATCTCCGAAGTTCCTCCTCCGATGTCAATGATCATGTTTCCCATCGGCTCTTCGACGTCGATGCCGATCCCTATGGCTGCGGCCATGGGCTCATGGATCAAGTAAACATCCTTTCCCCCTGCGTGCTCGGCACTATCAGCAACCGCCCGTTTTTCAACTTCAGTGATGCCAGATGGGATGCAAATGACCATGCGCAATGAAGGAGTGAACCAGGAATTGCGCTGATTGATCATCTTGATCATGCCTTTGATCATTTCTTCGGCCGCTTGGAAATCGGCAATTACCCCATCCTTGAGCGGTCGAATGGTTTCGATGTTTTTGTGCGTTTTTCCGTGCATTTGTTGGGCCAGTCGTCCAATCGCTACGATGCGACCGGTGCTGCGATCTTTGGCCACGATACTGGGCTCATCCACGACAACTTTATCTTCGTAATAGATGATGGTGTTGGCAGTGCCGAGATCGATGGCGATCTCTTGCATGAAAAAATTAAACAATCCCATGGTCGGACTTTGGCTAAGTGTGGAAGATCAGGTGTGAACAACCAAATATAAGCATGCTCAGCATCGAATTCCATGCTTTCCGGAAGAAACTATGGGGACATTTTTATTGCCCGGCTTCCGAATGTTTTATCCACCAAAGGCGGAGAAATCAATGCCTGAAATGTCGGGTGCCGGTCATGTACATAGCGACCTCGTTTTCATTGCAGAAATCAATGCTCAATTGATCCTTGACAGAACCTCCCGGCTGAATTACGGCCTGGATTCCGGCTTCTTTCGCCAATGCCACACAATCGGGGAAAGGGAAGAAGGCATCGGATGCCATGACCGCTCCGTTCAAATCAAATCCAAACGCCTTTGCTTTGACGACCGCCTGTTTCAGTGCGTCTACGCGGCTCGTTTGTCCCGTTCCGCTTCCCAGCAACTGGCCTCCTTTTGCAAATACGATGGTATTCGATCGGGTGTGCTTCGCGACTTTCATGGCGAACACCAAGTCATTGATTTGTGCATCGCTCGCTCCACGATTGGTCGCAAGTTTTAAATCGGGGAGGGCTTCTGTTTTTGCGTCCGCTTGTTGCACGAGGTAGCCATTCAATATCGATCGGACCGTCGTGGCTTGCGCGGCACATGGTTTTTGCACGAGCAAAATGCGGTTTTTCTTCTGTTGCAAAATGGCCAAAGCATCCTCGTCGAAAGCGGGAGCAATCGCCACTTCAAAGAACAATTCGTGCATCGCCGTCGCCGTCACAGCATCGATGGCTTTGTTGCAAATCAACACCCCACCAAATGCAGATACGGGATCGCCTGCGAGCGCATCTTTCCACGCTTCTGCAACGGTTGAGCGCGTCGCCAATCCACACGCATTGTTGTGCTTGAGGACGGCAAATGTGGGGTCTCCAGCTTGGAATTCGCGCATCAACTGCACCGCCGAATCAATGTCCAAGAGGTTGTTGTATGACATGGGTTTTCCATGCAACTGATCGAACAGAGCGCTGAGGTCCCCAAAGAATCGGCCTTCTTGGTGTGGGTTTTCCCCGTAGCGCAAAGCAGTTGATTGACGTTCGGAGAGATTCAATTCTTCAACCGATGGTCCGCCTTGCATCCACTCATGGATGCGTGTATCATAATGTGAGCTGATTCGGAAAGCTTGGGTTGCTAAGCTCTGTCGTTCCTCCTGAGTCGTCACACCTTCACCGTTTTGCAAGAGATCCAACAACGTGCCGTATTCATTCTGACTCGGGACGATGACCACATCGGCGAAGTTTTTTGCCGCTGCACGAATGAGTGAAATCCCACCAATATCAATCTTCTCAATCACATCTTGGTGCGAACCGCCTTGCGCAACCGTCTGTTCGAAGGGATACAAATCCACGATGACCAAATCAATGTGTGGCAAATTGTATTCCTCCATGTGGGCCACGTCGGCTTCAAAATCCCTTCGATTGAGGATGCCTCCAAACACTTTTGGATGCAGGGTTTTGACCCTTCCCCCAAGGATGGAGGGGTAGTTGGTTACTTCTTCTACGGGTACTACTTCAGCGCCCATTTTCTCAAGTGCCACTTGCGTTCCACCGGTAGAATAAATCGTAACGCCCAGTCGTTTCAGCTCGGTCACGATGGGTTCCAAACCTTCTTTGTGAAAAACGGAAATAAGAGCAGATTGAATGCGTCGGGGTGCGTTCATGGCGGAAAAAGTTTGAAGTGATTCGGTAAGGACCAAAATTACAATTAAACCTGAAACCATAGCGCGTTTCATGCCCCTCGAATTAGCTTTGTTGACATGTTGTGGTTACGCCTTCTCGGAGAAAGTTTTGCATTTGCTTGGTCAGCCATTGTTACCAACCGTTTGCGTACGTTTTTGTCGTTGCTGGGCGTCATGGTGGGAATTTTCATGATTACGGCGGTTTTTGCGGTGGTGGATTCCTTGGAGGACGGATTGAAGAACACATTTAACATCCTTGACGATGAGGTTCTTTTTGTTCAAAAATGGCCCTGGACCTTTGGAGAAGACTACCCGTGGTGGAAATACGTGCAACGCCGTGAGGTAAGCCTCAGTGATATGGACTTGCTCTCGGATCGGCTAACGTTGGCTCAAGATGTTGTTTTTCAGGCGAAAGCTGGGTTGCCGGTAGAGTCTCAAAACAGCCGAATGGAAGGGGTCGGTGTGGTGGCTGTTTCGGAGGGCTATGAGGATGTGATTGCGTTGGACATTGCGAAGGGCCGCTATTTCTCTCCCATTGAGGTTGCCGCAGGGCGCAGCGTTGCCGTCGTAGGATATGACGTGGCGATGGAATTGACCGGCAAGGAAGATCCGCTAGGAATGTCCGTTGAAGCGAAAGGACAGCGGATGGAAATCGTGGGTGTTTTTGCGAAACAAGGGGCATCGATGGTCAACGATGGATTTGACCGTGCGATCGTCATTCCGGCCAAATTTGGTCATCGTATTCTGGATTACAGCCAGGCCACTCAGATCATGGTCAAGCCACGCGAAGGAATCAGCACGGCAGAGCTGTCGGATGAAATAGTGCAGCAATTTCGATCGGTTCGTCGCCTTCGTCCGGCAGAGGAAGAGGACTTTTCAATCAATCAAATCGGGATGTTGACATCGATTCTGGATTCCATTTTTCAGCAAGTAGAATACGGCGGTTGGTTCATTGGCATCTTCGCTATTCTTGTCGGTTGCTTCAGTGTTGCCAACATCATGTTTGTGAGCGTAAGAGAGAGAACGCGCATCATTGGAGTGCAGAAAGCCATCGGAGCAAAGGCCACTTTCATCCTGATGCAATTCTTGTTTGAAGCAGTCGCATTGTGTGTGATTGGCGCGTTATTTGCGCTGCTCGCAATAGAAGGGATTGTGGCGCTGGTGAATGCCATTGACATTGGTTTTGTAATGGTGGTTCGTCCGTCAAGAATTATTATCGCGCTGAGTGTAGCGGTGACCTCCGGTTTGGTTGCAGGCTTGGCTCCCGCGCAGAAAGCGGCGCGCATGGAACCGGTAGAGGCCATGCGCTCGAATGGTTGATTCTATCCCGGACAGAAACCTTAAATTTGACCATGCGGAAAGTACTGATCACTGGGGCGAATGGACAATTGGGATCGCGGCTAAGCGAGCTAACTTTGCCCATTGAAGCCGAGACGGTGGTGTGCGATCGGTCAGAATTGGACCTCACAGACGCAGCTTCTATCGGACGTGCGATCGGCAATCATCGGCCGAATGTGGTCATCAATGCGGCCGCTTACACCGCGGTGGATCGGGCAGAGGAGGAGGCCGAGTTGGCGCATGCTGTCAATGCCTCAGGGGTTGCAAATCTGGCCCAAACCTGCGCTGCAAACGGCGTGGATTTGATTCATGTTAGCACCGATTATGTCTTTTCGGGGGATCAAAATGATCCGTATCATACGCAGGATGCGCCTGCACCGACGGGCGTTTATGGCCGTTCAAAGTGGGAAGGTGAAAAGGCCGTGGCGCGCGCATTTTCAGGAGCACAGCACGCTCAATTTTGGATCTTCCGAGTGGCGTGGCTTTACGACTCTCGCGGGAACAATTTCGCGCAGACGATGCTGCGGCTAGCGGCAACGGGCAAGGCATTGAAAATTGTGAATGACCAATGGGGTGCTCCTACGGCGGCGGGGCCATTTGCATCATTGCTCATGGAAGTTGCTCAAAATTCAGAATTGCTCGAAGCAGGAACCTGGCATTACGGGACGTCCGGTCCTACCACTTGGTTTGATTTTGCCCAGGCCATCTTTGAGCACGAAAAGTTGGTTGTTGACGCAACTCCGTGCGGCACAGAGGCGTATCCCACGCCGGCAAAACGACCCGCCTACTCCTACTTGGATCCCGACCCGCTGATGCAGGCACTTGGACGCAAACCGGAACATTGGAAAGATCAAATGAATCGCGTTTTTCAAAAGAATTAGAACATGGATGCAGAAGCATTGAAAAATTTGGCGCGTGAGCGTGCCACAGCTTGGACAGAGGGCCCTTACGACGCAGATACGCGCGCTCGGGTGCAGCAATTGATCGACGCCAATGGAGAAGAGCTCGTGGAATCATTTTACACGGATTTGGAATTTGGAACCGGGGGGTTACGCGGGCTCATGGGACCGGGAACCAATCGCATGAATCCGTACACAGTGGCACAGGCAACCCAAGGGTTGGCCCAATACGTTTTAAAGGCAAAACCGCAGGGTGCGCGCGTGGCCATCGCCCACGATTCAAGGAATGGCAGTCCGGAATTTGCGCGCGTTGCAGCGGAGGTTTTGGCCGGCAATGGAATCGAGGTGTATTTGTTTCCCGCACTGCGCCCAACGCCCCAATTGTCATTTACGGTTCGGCATTTGGAGTGCACTTCAGGCATCGTTATTACGGCAAGTCACAATCCCAAAGAATACAACGGCTACAAAGTGTATTGGAATGATGGCGGCCAGATTGTGCCGCCGCATGATCACGCGATCATTGAAGAGGTTCGTGGAGTAGCGGGGCCCCACGCCGTCAAATGGGGAAAGGACGAGGATTCACAAAGCCGAATCAAGATTACGGATGCCGCAACAGACGAGGCCTACTTTCAAACGGTCACCGACTTGCGCATGGACTCCGACTTGATTGAGAACGGGTCGAATTTGCCCATTGTCTACACACCACTGCATGGAACGGGATCGGTTTCGGTGATTCCTGTATTGGCCAAAGCGGGCTTTCGAAATGTACACATCGTGGAAAGCCAGCGCGAACCCGATGGGAATTTCCCAACCGTGCACAGTCCCAATCCAGAAGAAGGCGCCGCATTGTCTGCGGCCATCGAACGGGCCAAGGAGGTCAACGCTCAGCTTGTGCTAGGCACCGACCCCGATGCCGATCGTGTTGGAATCGCGGTGCCGGATGCAAAAACCGAAGGAGGTTGGCGACTGCTCAACGGCAATGAAACCGGAGCTTTGTTGGTGGATTATGTGGTAAATGGGCGAGCCGCGAACGGCACATTGCAGCCGGGATATGACTTCGTCGCCAAGACGATTGTCACGTCAGATTTGATGGCGGTGATTGGCGCATCAGCGGGGTTGGACGTGCACGAAACGTTGACCGGATTCAAGTGGATTGCCGCTGCGATCCGAGAACAAGAAGGCAAGGGCAGATTCGTCGTTGGAGGGGAGGAAAGCTATGGCTACATGATTGGCGATGCGGTCCGCGACAAAGATGCGGTCGCTGCGGCTTGCATGATTTGTGAGATGGCGCATGCCGCGCAGCGCGAAGGCTTGGACATGTTGGGGCGATTGGAGCGAATTCACCGCACCCACGGTGCCTTTTTGGAGGCGTTGGTCTCCCAAACCAAGCAAGGGCGCTCAGGCAAGGAAGAAATTGCACAGCAAATGGAGACTTTTCGATCCAATCCGCCAGCGGAATTGGGCGGTGAACGAGTGGTGGAATTGCGGGATTATCAGTCCCAAGTTCGAACGAACTTAGCCGATGGAACGTCCGTTGAGATTCCATTGCCCTCGTCCAATGTAATCCAGATGATCACGGACTGCGGTTCGATTGTAACTGCCCGTCCTAGCGGTACGGAGCCCAAGATCAAATTCTATTTTTCGGTGCGAATGGAAAAAGAAGTGTTGGCGACCCACTCGGATTATGCTGCGGCGATGAAGGGGCTACACCACCAAATCGAGTCGCTGAAGTCTTCGCTGGGTGTGAGCTGAAGGGCTCAGGGGGCGGTGCCTTCTAAGCGGTCGATTCCCTCTTCGACTTTGTCCTGAAGGCGCTCCACTTCATCGTGCATGCGATCTCGAATTTGGTCCCAAGGCGTGGAGCGGTTCATTTCTGGAATGATCCATTCCACGGCTGTTTCCACGGACGGATAAAGGACGGATTCCTCGGCGGCTCCTGCTGGCAGCCAGTTGCGTTCTCCGAAAACGCCATCAAGCGCAAAGGTTGTAATGGACAACAACAAAACCATTTGGAATGCGCCGAGGGCCATTCCGGCCAATTTGTTGATCAATCCAAGGGCGGTAAGGTCGACCATTTTCTCAATGAGTTTGGCGAGGAAGTGTACACCAATTACAACTAAAATGAAGGTCAAAATGAACGCTGTCAATTGCACGCTGGTTTCCGACCAATTGACTTCGTTTTTGAGCCAATTGGCCAACCCCTCTGATCCGTGAAAACCAGCGAAGGTGCCAGCGACGAGAGCAATGAGGGAGGCGATTTTTACAATGAATCCTTTTTGAAATCCACGGAACAATGCCCACGCGAGGGCAACCCCGATGATGGCATCCAGTGCTCCGATGTTGCTCATGTTCATGATTCGAATGTAAGGCCTTGACTCCTGCTTACCTTTGTTGACATGCAAATTTCTCCTTCCCTTGTTGTTCGTCTTGCGACGCCAGAAGATATGCCTGCTGTGCACGCACTAATTGTGGAACTTGCCATCTATGAACGCGCAGGGGATGAAGTGGAAACAACAGTGGATCAGCTGACCCAAGATGGATTTGGTCCGAACGCCATCTTCGAGTTGTTCGTTGCGGAGTGGGAGGGAATGTTGGTAGGCATGGCGCTTTGGTACACGAAGTACAGCACGTGGAAAGGAAAATGTGGCTTTTTAGAAGACCTCGTGGTCCGGGACGCCTACCGGGGAAAAGGGATCGGTCAATCTTTGTTCGAGGCCGTGGCCCGGGAATGTGCTGAGCGGAATTTTGGCCGAATGGAATGGCAGGTCTTGGACTGGAATGAGCCGGCCATCGGGTTCTATAAAAAATTGGGGGCGACGCTGGACGCGGAATGGTTAAATGGAAAATTTACGCGCAGTGGTTTGCAGCGTTTCCGAACGCATCCGTGAGTGTAGCCAGGAAAAGAAACCGGAGTGGGCAGGGCGCTAATACTCGTCCTCGTTGAAGAAAAAGTCTTCCTTGCTGGGATAATCAGGCCAGATGTCTTCGATGGTCTCGAAGGTATCTCCCTCATCTTCAAGTTGCTGCAGATTTTCTACCACCTCAAGCGGTGCGCCCGTTCGCATGGCGAAGTCGATTAACTCGTCCTTGGTTGCTGGCCAAGGCGCGTCTTCTAAGTAGGATGCTAATTCGAGTGTCCAATACATTCTGCTGTGCTTGAGCGCGCAAAAATAGAAGAATCGCGATGAGATGCAAGAAAAGAATGAGGAATCGCAAGAAAAAGGTTGAATTGAAGCAAGAATTGGCTCAATTATCGGATTTCCAAGGGATTTCATCGACGTTCAATTCCATATGAAGGTGCCGACTCCACATGAAAAACACGTCGCTCAGACGATTCAGATAGGGTAGGATCCCATCAGGAACATCTGCATGCCGACCCAATGTAATGACCCTCCGCTCCGCTCGCCGACAGGTTACACGGCAAACATGGCAAGCTGAAATGGCCGGATGCCCTCCGGGCAGCAGGAAATTTTTGAGTTCTGGCAATGCTTGATTGACTTCGTCCATCCATGCTTCCATTTCTTGGACGCGCTGTTCAGGAATTTTCGGAAGGTGCTTCGCCATGGCTTCATCCGTAGTCGCGAGGTGACTTCCCAAAGTGAACACGTCAGATTGCAGTTTTTGGAGCCACTCCACACCTTTGGAATCAGCATTGAATCCATCGGTTGAACACAACGTGCCCATGGCTGCATTGAGTTCATCCAATGTGCCATATGCTTCAATTCGCATGTCGTCTTTGTTCAGGCGTTGTCCTCCGAAAAGGGAAGTAGTTCCGTCATCACCGGTGCGGGTATAAATGCGCATTTATCAATCTTTCTGTGTTGCAAGCTACGAACCCCGGCCCAGAAGATTAACTTTGGGGGAGCAATGCGTTGGCGCAGCAATGCGGCATTCGTACCGCCGAATCAAACGCTCTTATTAGCGCAAAACGATGAATGACAAGGACTTGAAGCAACAACGATACGATGAAGCGTACATGCGCATGGCGACCGAATGGGCGCAATTATCGCATTGCTCGCGCAAGCAAGTGGGAGCGCTGATTGTCAAGGATCGCATGATCATCGCAGACGGATTCAATGGTTCGCCTACGGGCTTCCCAAATGTGTGCGAAAATGATGCCGGCGAAACCCACTGGTATGTGCTACATGCTGAAGCCAATGCCATTACGAAGTTGGCCCGTTCCAACAACAGTGCAGCCGATGCAACATTATACATCACGCTGTCTCCATGCCGCGAGTGTGCCAAATTGATTCATCAGGCGGGCATCAGTCGATTGGTTTACCGCAACGAGTACAAGGACATCCAAGGATTGACATTTTTGAAGCAAGCAGGAGTGGAATTGGTCCACCTCGAACAACCGGGAGCGTAAAGCGGTTACAATCTGAGTCAGTCCATGGAACCCTCATTGCCTCGCAACTCATCCCCCAAAGCAGCCCCATCCTGGCAGCCGCTTGCGTTTGCGGTGGTTTTGATTTTAGGCGTTTGGATTGGACTTCTTTCGGGAGGAGAGTCAAAAGGAACGTTTGCGCCAGGATCTCCCCGCAGCGCCCTGAATGGCGTGTTGGACCGGGTGGAGCAAACGTATGTTGATCCGGTCATGCGCCAAGAGCTCGAGCAGATTGCGCTAGAGGCGGTACTGAATGAACTCGATCCTCATACGCTGTTTTTGTCTGCTCAAGAATTGGCGGACATGGCTGAACCCATGGAGGGAAACTTCGAAGGAATCGGTGTGGAATTCATCATTCAGGAGGATACGCTGATGGTGGTTGCGGCCATTCCAGGCGGTCCAGCTGCAAAAGCGGGGGTCCGCGCAGGTGATCGTATTTTGGAAGTGGACTCCGTCAGCATTTCTGGCCCGGAGTTGGACAACCGCAAGGTGATGGAATTGTTGAAGGGACCGAGGAACACCAAAGTGAGGGTGGGTGTGCCCCGCGGAGAAGAGTTGAAGCACATCTTGTTGAAAAGGGATCGAATTCCCATTCATAGTGTCGTGTCCGACTTTGCCGTTGACTCGGATCGGGGCTACATCAAAATCGTTCGATTCGCGCAAAACACTGCAGATGAATTTGAGGAGGCGATGGTGCGGCTTGAGGAGGCGGGCTTGAGCCAAGTAATTATTGACTTGCGGGGCAACGGAGGTGGTTACTTGAATGCAGTCGTGCCCATGGTTGAATCGTTTCTTAAGAAAGATCAATTGGTGGTTTACACCGAAGGCGAGCATGTCCCAAGGCGGACCTACAAGGCGCGTCGCGATGGACGTTGGATGGATTGGGATGTCGCCGTTTTGGTGGACGAATCGTCAGCCTCCGCGAGTGAAATCTTTGCCGGCGCCATCCAAGACCAGGACCGTGGGGTTGTTGTGGGGCGAAGATCCTTTGGCAAGGGCCTGGTCCAAGAAGAGTTTTCCATTTCCGATCTCGGTGCACTGCGATTGACGGTAGCCCGGTTTTACACCCCCACAGGCCGCGCCATTCAAAAACCCTACGGCACAGAGGTGGATTACGGAGATGATTACTTCATGCGGTACGAACGCGGTGAGTTGTTTGTGGAGGATAGCATCCTGCAATTGGACGCTGATTCGTTGACGTTTCGAACCCCAATGGGAAAGATTGTCAAGGGCAGAGGAGGGATTACACCGGACGTATTTGTGCCCTTGGACACCTCAGGAATGTCCAGCTTCATGTCTGAATTGAGCTGGTCGGGTGTCTTACGGGATGCCGCATTTTCTTTTGTCGATGAGCACCGATCAGAGTGGTTCGAAAGTGGAGTGGAAGCGGCTAATCCGGATGATTGGAGGGCAGTGGGCTGGGATCATGTGATGGCAGCGGCGAAGGAAAATGACATTGAAATTCCGATGCTCCGACCGTCTGAACGTCGGTCATTGGAGCAACGATTTGCCTCTCAAGTCCTTCGAAATGCATTCGGCGAGTCGGTGTTTCATCAGTATTCCGTCCAATTCGATGAAGAATTCAAAAACGCCATACATTGGCTGCAGCACACAGATGAGGTGGTCATCATCGATGGTCAATTATCTTTGGGACTCAACAACAACAATCATTAATACACGATACCATGGCCTTTGAACTACCCACACTGCCCTACGCCTACGATGCACTCGAACCCCACATCGATGCACGCACGATGGAAATCCACCACGGAAAGCACCACGCAGGCTACACAAGCAAGTTGAACGCCGCCATAGCGGGCACGGAAATGGAAGGAAAATCCATCGAAGATTTGCTCGCACAGCACGCGGATCACGCAGGCGTACGAAACAACGGAGGAGGCTTTTATAATCACAGCTTGTTTTGGAGCATCATGTCTCCGAATGGTGGGGGTGCCCCCAGCGGTGATTTGGCTGCGGCCATTGATTCAGATCTCGGAGGCATGGAGCAATTTCAACAATCCTTTGCGCAAGCAGCAGCTACGCAGTTCGGATCAGGTTGGGCGTGGCTTTGCGTAAAGAATGGAAAATTGGAAGTGTGTTCTTCAGCGAATCAAGACAACCCCCTCATGGATGGTGTTGGCTGCGGGGGAACGCCTATTTTGGGATTGGATGTTTGGGAGCACGCCTATTACCTGAACTACCAAAACCGACGTCCCGATTACATTGCGGCATTCTTCAATGTAATTGATTGGAACGCCGTTGGGGAACGTTATAATGCGGCTCGCGGGTGAAATCACACCTCATTCTTGTAGCCGGTGGAACCGGAACGCGCATGCAACAACCGGTTGCAAAGCAATTCATTTTGTTGAAGGGTCGACCGCTCATGTGGTGGACCCTTCAGCGCTTTCGGGAGGCTTTGGGCGAGGAGTTGGAAGTGGTGCTGGTGTTGCATGAAAGTTTGGTGCAGCCTTTCCATGCTTTGGAAGAAAAACACGGAGCTGCGGGGGTGAATCAAGTGATTACCGGAGGAGCCGAGCGCTGGCATTCGGTGTTGCACGGCCTCAATTCACTTCCGGACTCGGGAGTTGTTGGTATCCATGATGCCGTGAGGCCATTTGTGTCAGCGTCCACCATTCTGGATTGCTATCAAACGGCAGCAGCCTCTGGATCAGCGGTTCCGGTTGTACCCGTCAAGGACAGCATTCGAGAGGTGCACGGTGCAGGATCACATGCAGTGACTCGGGATCGTTTGCGCGCGGTTCAAACGCCACAATGCTTCGACATTGAGTTGCTCAAATCGGCCTACAGCGCAGGGTACCGCGAAGAATTTACAGACGATGCCAGCGTATTTGAATACGCGGGACATCCCATCCATTTGGTGGAAGGGGATTTTCAAAACATCAAGGTCACCACGCCCGAAGACTTGCTGATTGCACGTGCTTTCGTAGAAGGATTTTCAGAAGACTGATCAGCAAACGGGGTGCTTGTCGGGCCATTTCGCGTTGCTGCGCATCCAACGAATGCCATATACACCAATGGCCAAGGCCACCGAGGCGAATAAGTAATCGCCCCATTCCCAAGGACCGATCGCGTTCATCTCTTCTTGGATAAATGCCTCGCCGTAGACCGCGGCCATCACGATGGCTCCTGCATTGTTGAAGAAATGCGCTGCAATGGCTGGCCACAGGCTACCGCTGTAAACCACCAAATAACCGAGGCCAGCGCCAATGACCATGCGCGGCAGAAAACCATGGAACTGCAAGTGGATGGCACTGAACAAAAAAGCACCCATCCAAACCCCTGCGTGGATGTTATTGGTCCAGCGTGCAGTGAGCGGTTGGATGATGCCTCGAAAGGTGAACTCTTCGCAAATGGCGGGAAGCAAAGCTACGGTCACGAGTGTGGCAGGAAATTGCCACGCGGCATCAAACGTGAGCAGCGATGCGGTTACTTCGGCCGCAACAGCTTCGTAATGGTTAATGGACGCTGCGAGCGCATCGGGCATGAATTGGAGCAGCCATCCATTGGCTCGAAACGTGAGGTCGATGAGCGGTTGAACCGCCCACGCCATGGCGAAAGCACAAAGCCACCAGCCGGATTTCGGAATGGTGAGTTGAAGAAAGGTGCGGCCGGCGAAAAGTTTGTGCGCAAACCATGCCATCAGGCCAAACGAAAGCAATTGATTTACCCCATTGATGATGAGGTTATAGATTTTGCCTTCATCCGATGTGGCGTCATTGGCGAAGGCCATTGCTTGTTCCACTGAATGACCCTGCAAGGCCGCGAGGGCAGCAAACCCAGCTCCCGATGCCAGTGCCATTCCCACCAGCACCATGCAAAAAAAGAAAATCAGTTGCCCAAAAGGGTGCATTGTTTGAAAGGCGGTTCGGATCATGGTGTAATTTTGCAATCGGAGGTTTCCGGTCCGCAAGTTCGTGGATTGATTGGAAATGTCCACCCGAAAAAGAACATGGTCCGGATTGCCGACATCGACATTGCAGAATTCCCATTGCTTTTGGCGCCCATGGAGGACGTGAGTGATCCGCCTTTTCGAGCCCTGTGTAAAAAGTATGGGGCGGATTTGATGTACACCGAATTCATTAGTTCTGAGGGGTTGATTCGCGATGCAGCCAAGAGCCGAGCCAAGCTCGATATTTTTGAATACGAACGACCGGTCGGAATTCAAATTTTCGGAAGTGAGATTGAATCGATGCGCCAGGCAACGGCGATCACAGAGCAAGCGGGTCCGGATATCATCGACATCAATTACGGTTGCCCCGTGAAGAAGGTCGCGTGCAAAGGGGCCGGCGCTGGGATTTTGCAAGACATTCCCAAAATGGTCGCCATGACCAAAGAGATTGTCAACAGCACTTCGCTTCCGGTGACGGTCAAAACCCGGTTGGGTTGGGATGACCAATCCAAGTTCATTGTGGAAGTTGCAGAGCGCCTTCAGGACGTCGGAATCAAAGCGATCAGCATTCACGGCCGCACCCGCGCCCAGATGTACAAAGGGGAAGCCGATTGGAGCCTCATTTCCAAGGTGAAAAACAATCCGCGGATGCACATTCCTGTGTTTGGCAACGGGGACATCAATTCACCTCAAAAAGCGGTGGAGTACAAAGAGCGTTACGGAATTGATGGGATCATGATTGGCCGGGCGAGCATCGGGGCACCGTGGGTGTTCCGCGAAATCAAACATTTCATGGCCACAGGCGAAATCCTTGAATCGCCGGACATGAGCGAACGGGTGGCTGTCGCCCGGGAACACTTTGACAAAGGCGTCGAATGGAAAGGAGAACGACTGGGAATCGTTGAGATGCGCCGACATTACGCTAATTATTTCAAAGGATTGCGGGATTTTAAATCGCATCGATTGGACCTGGTGACCCTGGACGAAGTGGATGCAATTCGAGACAAATTGGACGCGTTAGCAACGATGCCTTTCGAGAAAGCCCCTTGATTCTATCCGATCGGAGCGCAATTACACGAATCGGTGGACGAGGTTCCGCACCATCCAGCCCGAACCGATGCCGCCAATGATCACCACGATGGTCAATGTGCCCAAGACATCCATTGTTTCGAGGGCTACAGGATAGGAGGGAATCACTGAGCCGTGGAGCTTCACCCAGCCATAATGCTGCTGGCCGAGGACCAAAAGAATGCCCGTGATGGTGCCGATGCCCCCTCCGATGGTGTTGATCATGACCCCTTGCAAGGCGAAAACTTGTTCCAGTCTCCAGCCGGAAAGCCCCATGGCGTTGAGCACTTCCATGTCCTGTCGTTTGTCCAACAACATCATGGTAAGTGATGCCATCACGTTGAATGCAGCAACCACCAAAATGAAACTCAAGATGACAAACGTGGCCCACTTTTCGGCGCGATTGGTTTGGGTGATCAGTTTGTTCTTTTCTGATCGGGTGCGCACGGCCCAGTCCAAATCATCTGCAAGCAACTTCCTTCGAATGGCCTCGGCGGCAACTGTTTCGGAGGTGCCCGGAGCCAAACCCAATTCGTAGCGTGAGACGGTTGAGTCCTTTGAAAACAACTCGCGTGCAAACGAAATCGGAGCCAGGATGTACTTGCGATCAATTTCGGCATTGACCGAAAAGACATCACAGGCAAAGGCGCGTTGGGATTGAAACGCTTTTTCCTTGTAACGGGTAAGTTTTTTGCCGGGAATCGGGGCGCGAAGAAGAAGCGATGGCTTCTCGTCTTCATTGTTGACGGAATTCAACCCCAGGATGTTTTTGACCCCAAGACCCAATACCAAGCAAGCAGGGGATTGCGACCATGTGGAGTTCCACTTTCCTGATCGCACGGAAGAGGCAATTGGCGTGGCGCTCAGTAAGGTGGAATCAAAGGCCAAAATGGCGCACACCTGCGGTTGATTCCCCGCCCAGGACACGACGGCTTCTTCCTCAATCACGGGGGCGACTGCGCTGACGATGGGCTGATCCGAATCAATGCCAAATGTCGCTTCAATCCATTCGCCAGCAGCTGCGGGTAGCTCAGAACCTGATGCAGGCACCACGGCAAGGGGAGCGTCCAACGTTCCGAAGAGCTCCGTGACCACGGCTTCAATGCCATTGAACGCGCTAAGAATAGCAATCATCGCTGTGGTCACAGCGGCGATAACAAACATGGAAATCCCCGAAATTAGGTGGGTAAGGCTTTTGGATCGGCGAACCCAGGCATAGCGCCATGCAAGACGAATAGGGAGTTTCACGTCGGGGCTTTATTTTTTCAGCGCATTGTTGATTGACTCGTAGTAGTCAAGGCTGTCGTCGAGATAAAAATTCAACTCAGGAATCACCCGCACTTGCTTGCCAATTTTATCGCTCAATGCCTTCCGTACGCGCCACGCTTCCTGTTTTACCGCCTCCAAAGCTATTTTTTTATCGGGCACTGCCATGAAACTCAAGTAAACCTTGGCCAGGCCCAAATCGGGCGACATCCTCACTTGTGTGACGGAAATGAACATCCCAGCAAACCAGGAGCCGCTATTTTGCTGAAACAAAACGCTCAAATCTCGCCGAATGAGTTCGGCTACTTTTTCTTGTCGGATGGCTGCCATGGAGCAAAGGTCGCAAACTCAGAGCAACTCCACTACAGATGGGCCGCTTTCAATAAAGAAAGTTGTGATAGGGGTAACGTTTGACGTGGATTTCCTTCACGGCTTCGAAGACAACGCTTCGCAGTTCTTCCATTCCGATTTTTTGGGCGGCAGAAATGAACACCACTTGGCGGTCAACGCGTTCGAATCGTTCCCGCAAGCCCGCGATTTGATCCTCACGGGTGGGACCGAAGGGTTCCTCCTCCATGCGGTCGATTTTGTTGAATACGAGCATGGCAGGTTTGTGATCGCTACCAATCTCGGCCAGGGTGCTTTCGACAATGGTGAGGTGCTCCTCAAATTGAGGATGACAAACGTCGATGACATGCAGCAGTAAATCGCTTTCCCGCGTCTCGTCCAGGGTTGATTTGAAACTTTCGATGAGCTGATGCGGAAGTTTTCGAATGAATCCTACGGTGTCACTGAGCAAAAAGGGCAGGTTGTGCAGGACGACTTTTCGAACGGTAGTGTCCAGGGTGGCGAACAACTTGTCTTCGGCAAAAACCTTGCTCTTGGACATCAAGGTCATCAGGGTGCTCTTTCCGGCATTGGTGTATCCCACGAGTGCAACGCGCACCAAAGCACCGCGGTTTCCGCGCTGGGTGGACATTTGCTTGTCGATGGATTTCAATTCTTTTTTGAGGTGCGAAATGCGATCGCGAATGATCCGACGGTCCGTCTCAATTTCTTTTTCACCTGGGCCCTTCATGCCGATGCCTCCTTTCTGCTTTTGCAGGTGGGTCCACATGTTGGTGAGGCGAGGCAGAAGGTACTGGTATTGAGCCAATTCCACTTGGGTCTTGGCGTGGGCCGTTCGTGCCCGTTGCGCAAAAATGTCCAAAATTAAATTGGGGCGATCCAGGATTTTTCGGTCGGGGATTTCCCGCTCAATGTTGCGCAGTTGGGTGGGGCTCAATTCGTCATCGAAAATGAGCATGTCCACATCTTTCTCTTCGACGAATTCTTTGATTTCTTGAAGTTTGCCGCTGCCGACGAATGTTCGTGTATCCGGACGGTCCAGCCCTTGAATAAAGGTTCGGAGCGAAGTCGCTTCAGCAGTTGATGCCAAAAAGGCCAATTCTTCCAGGTGCTCATCCACCGTGTCGCGTGATTCACGACCCGTCACCAGTCCGATTAAAATGCACGTCTCAGGTTCCGGCGCTGTTGAATGGGATTTTTTTTTGTCCAGCATGGCTTCGTCAATCCCTGAATTCTTCAATGTAAGCTGCAACCCCTCGAATGGTATTCGCATCGAGAATGCCTTTCTGCGGGGGCATCGTGCCCTTTCCATATGTGATGATGGCGACGCGTTCTTCTAAGGTCATCGTGGACAGCGACAGGTCGGGGGCTTTTGATGCCATGAGCTTTCCATCGTTGCCATGGCACAAAGAACACTTCATGGTATAAGCGCGCTGGATTGCTGCGATAGAGGGCTGTGACCCAACGGCAGATTCAGCGGCAGGGGACGCTTCTTCCCCGCACTGTACAAGCAGAAACAGGGACAAAATGCCCAAAATCATTGCTGTGCGATTCAATGTCCTAAATTCAAGAAACTTAAAACCAGCCGTAAGCCTCAAAACCCGGTCGGATGGGCCAAGGAATGCTCGCAATGATGATCACGAGCGCGATGAGGAAATAGCGAAATTGGCGCCGATTTTTCAATTCATCGGTACTGGCGCGTTTGACCAAACTATGTCCCAAGGTGCCGAACACAATGGCAATTAACATCCCAACGAGGTGTTCCACTGCGAAAAACCGCATGACAGTGGACGACATAACACCGGGTGTGCCCAACATGCTGGCCCATCCCTTCATAAAATAAAGTGCCAGACCAAGGAGCAATTGAATATGCAGGCTAATCATCGAAAATAAACCGAGCTTAGCCTGGCCCGCAGAGAAACCGCTTGCGTTACGTTTGGCTGACCATGCTTTAAAGATGGTGACGACTAAGAGTGCGAGCACAACCCAACGCATGGCGCTGTGCAGGTGTTGGAATCCGGTTATCATGCGTCAAAGATAACGCCTTATCCGATGTTGTTTAGACGATGCCTTGATCGATCATCGCATCCGCGACTTTCACAAAACCAGCAATGTTTGCTCCCTTCACATAATCGACATAGCCACTCGCATCTGTGCCGTACTCGACGCATTGTTTGTGAATGTCCTTCATGATGGTGAGCAGCCGTTGGTCAACCTCTTCGCTTGACCAGCTCAATCGCAAGCTGTTCTGTGACATTTCCAGTCCACTGGTGGCTACACCGCCAGCATTCGAGGCCTTACCCGGGGCGAAGAGGACTTTTGCTTCTTGAAACGCCTCAATGGCTTCCGGAGTGCTGGGCATATTAGCCCCTTCCGCAACGACTACGCAACCATTGGCAATGAGCTTCAACGCATCTGCCGCTTCCAGCTCATTTTGGGTGGCACAAGGAAATGCCGCATCACATGGGATCCCCCATGGTCGATCTCCGGCGTGGAAACTAGACCCAGCATGCGCGTCGGTGTATTCCGAAATGCGCCCGCGGCGGTCATTTTTCAAGTCTTTGATCCACGTCAATTTCGCTTCGTCAATTCCGTTGGGGTCGTGAACGAATCCTCCGGAATCTGACATCGTCAGCACTTTCCCTCCCATCTGAATCACTTTTTCAGCAGCATATTGTGCCACATTGCCTGATCCGGAAATGACGACCTTTTTGCCAGCGAGGTCCAAACCTTTGGAACTGAGCATTTCGGCGGCGAAGTATACCGCACCATATCCAGTGGCTTCCGGACGAATCAGGGATCCTCCCCAATTCCGGCCTTTCCCAGTCAAGACACCCGTGAACTCATTTCGCAGGCGCTTGTATTGACCAAACATGTAGCCAATTTCGCGCCCTCCCACGCCGATGTCGCCTGCAGGAACATCGGTATTTGGACCGATGTGCCGGGCCAGTTCGGTCATAAAGCTTTGGCAAAATTGCATTACTTCCCGATCGGACTTTCCCTTGGGATTGAAGTCTGAACCCCCCTTTCCTCCTCCCAATGGAAGGGTAGTCAAGCTGTTCTTGAATACTTGTTCAAATCCCAAAAACTTGAGAACACTCAAGTTGACAGTGGGGTGAAAGCGAAGACCTCCTTTGTAGGGACCGATTGCAGAGTTGAATTCAACCCTGTACCCGCGATTGATTTGTACATTCCCCTTATCGTCATTCCAAGGCACCCGGAACATGATGACACGCTCAGGCTCAACCATGCGTCTCAGGATTTTTTCCTCAGCATACTTGGGATGATCAGCAATGAATGGAATGACAGTTTCGGCAACTTCTTGCACCGCTTGGATGAACTCAGGTTCATGCGGATTTTGAGCGGTGACTTCATTCATGAAGTTCTGCACCTGCTCGTGAATAGAATGGGTCATCAACGTGTATATTAACGTTAGCGTTGCAAATCTAATTCACAAGGAAGAAGTTCGGCCACCATCCACGGGTAAATTCACACCAGAAATGTAACTCGCTGAGGGCGAGGCTAAAAAAGCGATTGCGCGCCCTATTTCTTCGGGATTGCCAGTCCGTTTCATGGGCACGGCATTTGCCATCTGAGCGCGAATCGCATCGGAAGGAGTGTTGGTCTTGGTCGATTTGTTCTCGATGATTTGATCAAGCCGGGCGGTGTTAGTAGCTCCAGGCAGCACATTGTTGACGGTAATGCCATGGACACCCACTTCATTGGCCCATGTTTTGGCCCAACTGGCGACAGCGCCTCGGATGGTATTGCTCACGCCTAAATTGGGGAGAGGTTGTTTTACACTCGTGCTGATGACATTGATGATTCTTCCATATCCGGCCGCCTTCATTCCGGGCAATACAGACTGAGCGAGAATCTGGTTGCAAATGAGGTGCTGCTCAAAAGTTGCGCGAAAGGCGTCAATGTCCGCTTCCACAATGGGGCCGCCAGCAGGGCCTCCGGTGTTGTTGACCAAAATGTGCACGGTTTCCTTTTCCACAATTCCTTGAATTGCATCTTGAACATGGGTCGGCTTGCTAAAATCTGCAACGGCATATCCATGACTCGCTTTCTCTGGCAGTTGCGAGAGTGCTGCTTGAAGCTTTTGCTCATTGCGTGCAAGGAGGATGATTCGAGCGCCCAATCCGGCGAGATGCGAAGCGGCAGCCCAGCCAATCCCTTGGGTTGAGCCACAAACGACTGCTGTTTTTCCAGAAAGGTCCATTGGCATCCACTCGTTGTGATCTTTTGACATGCGGCGAATTTAGGACAGTGTGGCCCAAATCATGGTGTACATTTGAATCACAGGCTACGAAACATGAAACGGATTGAACACATTGGCATCGCCGTGCGGGACTTAAAGTCCGCTGAGCGAATATTTGAGGACATCCTCGGAGAACCCGCATTTAAGCGTGAGAGCGTGCCCTCTGAATCGGTAAACGTGAGTTTTTTCCAAACAGGTGAGAGCAAAGTGGAATTGCTTGCGTCGACTTCACCGGATGGCCCCATTGCCAAGTACATTGAAAAACGGGGCGAAGGATTGCATCATTTGGCGTTTGCCGTGGATGATTTGAATTCCGAAATCGAACGCTTGCAAGAAATGGGGTACCGCGTGGTAAGCGGTCCAAAGGAAGGCGCAGATCAAAAAATGATTGCGTTCCTGCATCCTGCTGATTCATCCAAGGTGTTGGTGGAACTGTGTGCCCCGCGTTGATCGCAAAAACAGGCGTTACCCTCGGCGGCGCTTCTTCATTTTTCGCTGCATTTTGGGCTCAAACAGCGGCATGGTTTCGCTGCCCAAATTCGAACCTGCACAGCTTACGTCAGGCTTGTCGCGAAGAATATCCCACTGCAGCGTGAGGTGTGTGGCTCGGAACGCGCCTTCATAACGATCGATTCGGCCCCCTCCATCATTGGACAAGGGCTGAAGTTGCAATGCGTCCGTTTGCGCGACGACCCGCAGAAAGCGTCCTGCGCGCGTCCTCACCCCAAGGCCCAACCCGAGTTCCAACGCAACGCGATGGCGGCTCGGAGCCGTTCGCGGGACAAAGCTGTCTTCGGGTCCAGTGCGGGAGAATTCGCCTCCCCATTCCGCATCCCATCCCAGCCCCATCTGACATTCCAAGAAAAAATCAGGCTTCAATTCGATGGCTCGGTGGAGCCGAAGGGTCAGTTCAGAAAGCACGCCAGCAGCGCTGATGTCCGTCAAGGTGTCCGAGACGAGCGCCCCGGATGAATCGGCAACGGCTCCACGAAAAACAGATTCTGCTCGGTGCTTTCCACCCTCCAATTGGATGCTGATTCGATCCCATAAAATGGGCCTCTTGGCCACATACCAGTAACCAACGCCCAAGCGCAAGCCAAACGAGCCTTGATGCTGCCATTGTCCAAGGTGCAACGTATCAATGCTGTTGCCTTCATCCACTATGGTCAGCAATGCGGGCAATTCTGCGGGCTCAGGCGAAAGCCAATGCCCGCCGATCCCCAAGGTCCAACCGCTTCCGCGGAATTGATCGCGGTAGGCGTCAAATAGCACGTCAGACTGAGCCTGAGCGAAGTTGAAGGCAAATGAGAACAGCAGGGCGAGCTGAAAAGCCAAGCGTCGCCGCTTCAAATGTGACGCGAGAGCAGTCATGCAGTCTGTTCCCAGCGTTGGATGATTTCCTCGAAAAGTTCAGCGGAATTCCAGTTTTCGGCGATATCGGGTCGATCCAAAATGGTCTCCATGATTTCATCTTGTCGTTTACCCGCAGCCAATGCCTCCTCATAAGGCGTATGACTGAACGTGACTTGAGAGTAGAGGGGCATCCAACGTCCCGGATATTGGGTGGACATCTGTGCCTCAATTTTTTTTCGCAAGAGGAATCGCGGATCCCCTGTTTTATCTCGCATCTCAATGTAATTGCGGAGAGCAAGCTCTAGGATTGCGTCACCCGAAGGTTTGCGTGAGGCTGTGTAGCTGCGAAGAACGTCGCTCCAGTCGTTGTCACTGCTCATTCCATCGAGCAATTCGCTCAGGATGGAGCAGTCTTCCATTCCACTGTTCATGCCTTGGCCATAAAATGGAACAATGGCGTGCGCGGAATCCCCCATGAGGCAAACGCGCTCTCCTTTGTGCCAAGGATAGCAACGGGTCATGACCAGCGAGCTTGTGGGGTTGGCGATCCACTGCTCTGCGAAGTCGGGGACCAGTGGAATGACATCGCCGAAATTCGTTTCGAAATACTGGCGCACTCGGGCTTCGTCTGTCAAATTATTCAGTCCATTTTCTCCTTCGTAGGGTGCAAAAACGGTGCAGGTGAATGTGCCGTCGGGATTGGGGAGGGCCATGAGCATGAATTCGCCGCGTGGCCAAATATGCAGCGCATCGGACTCCATTTTGAAAGAACCATCCGAAGCGGGGCGCATTTCAATCTCTTTGTATCCATGCGTGAGGTAGCGTTGCTCGAAGTCAAAGCGATCCGTGCGGGTCATTGTTTGCCGCACAGCGCTGAATGCACCATCCGTTCCGAAAACTCGGTCAAACTTTTGCTTCTGTTCTGTGCCCTTTGGGTCTTTCAACGCTACTTCAGCCGTATCCAGATCAATGCCTTGGCATTGATGCCCGAAGTGATAGGACACCTCTTCGTGTGCCTCGCTTTTCTCGACCAGTAATTTGTTGAGCAGTCCCCGCGACACGGAGTAAATGCACTGAGGATCGCCGAACAAACCCGCTTCATTTGGCAATCCATAAGGTTGCCGCGTGAGCTCACCATTGATGGCATGCATGGTTCGGTGGGTGATTGGCAAGGCGATTTTCCGGACTTCTTCGGCGATTCCCGCCTTATCCAATGCCCTCCAGCCTCGATTGCTCAGTGCCAAATTGATGCTCCGTCCTCCTTTGTATTTCCCTGTTCTGGGGTCTGGACGCCTTTCAAAAACATCCACGCGGTGTCCGCGTTGGGCGAGCATGAGCGCCCACAGGCTTCCGACCAATCCCGCCCCAATGACGGCCATGTGCTCGGAGGGGATGGAGGATTTCAATTCTGACATGATGGGCTCAGTTGGTCACTTTGCGCATGGCTTGCTCCAAGTCGGCAATCAAGTCCTCGGCATCTTCAACGCCGACGCTTAGGCGAATAAACCCGTCGGAGATGCCCAGTTCGTCGCGGATTTCCGCAGGCACGCTGGCATGCGTCATTGCGGCGGGGTGCTCGATCAACGATTCGACACCGCCCAGCGATTCGGCCAGGGCAAAGAGTTCAGTGGATGCCACAAAATTCATCGCCTGATCCAAGTCATTGTCTTTCAACTCGAAAGCGATCATGCCTCCGAAATCATCCATTTGTCGGGCAGCAATCTCATGACCGGGATGGTCTTCAAAGCCAGGCCAATAGACTTTTCCAACGTTGGGATTGTCTTTGAGCCAGTGGGCGATCTTCTTTCCATTGATGCAATGGCGCTCGATTCGGAGATGCAGTGTTTTCAGTCCACGAAGCACGAGGAACGAGTCGAAAGGTTGCGCAATCGCTCCGCAATTGTTTTGAATCGTGCGTAACGCTGCGTCGACCTTCTCATCTTTTGTAATCAGAGCGCCCATGACCACATCGCTGTGGCCGCCCATGTACTTCGTCACGGAATGCATCACGATGTCTGCCCCGTGCTCCAACGGGCGTTGCAGCATCGGTGATGCGAAGGTGTTGTCGACAGCAAGCAAAACGCCTCGAGGATTCGTCAAAGCAGCAATGGCAGCGATGTCCGTGATTTGCATCAATGGATTGGTCGGGCTTTCGAGCCAAACCAATTTGGTTCGATCATTCATGGCTGCTTCCACTCGTTCAGGCTTTTGCGTATCCACAAAATGAAAGACGAGTCCCATCGGTGCATGGTTCGCACGGAACAGCCTTGCGGTGCCGCCATACAGGTCCTGTCCGGCGATGATTTCATCTCCGGGCTTCAAGGTTTTTAAAACACTGTCAATGGCTGCCAATCCCGAGGCAAAAGCCAATCCGTGTGTGCCGCTTTCGAGTTCTGCAAATGCCGATTCCAACGCTGCTCGTGTGGGGTTATGGCTTCTGGAATATTCCCATCCTTTGTGGACGCCCACAGCGTCTTGAACGTACGTGGAGGTCTGAAAGATTGGCGTCATGATTGCGCCTGTCGACGGGTCTGGCTCCACCCCTGCATGGACCGCACGGGTGCCTTTGCCAATTTGTTTGTTTGCTTTCATAGTTAGGTCAAAGTTAAGGAGCGATAAACGGTTCCCGCACGGACTCAGAATTTCGAGTCTTGAGAAGCCAGCGAGGCAGCACAAAAGCGCCCATTATGAGGTACAAGAAATAAGTTGAAAACCGCCAAAGTAGAATAACAATGACGATGTAAGTAGTTCCCATCAGGTCGGATGTGACCGCTGGCAAACCAAGTTCAGCAGCTCCGGATGAACCGGGAGTTGGGCTAATGGTTAACACCAACCAGAGCACCAGCTGCCGTGCAATCAATGCCGCATGTGGAACGCTATTTTGAAAAATAAGAAAAACCATGTTCAAGGTTGCAAACCGTGCCAACCAGCTGAAGCATGTGGCAAAAAATGCCTGGCCCCAAAAATGCCGCGTTTGACTGCGAAGGGACTGCGACGCTTCGAACAAATCATCTGCCCATTGCGTGATGTGATTTTTCCAGCCCCGAAGGGCATTCCATCCACTGGCTTTGATCAGTTTCCGGTGGGTGAACTCCGGTCGAATCACGAGGGCCCATAGAATGACGGTTGTCAATGCTGCAATGAAGGCGTATGCTAAGCCGAAGAGAAGGGGCAGGCTCGATTCAATCCCATCCAAACCGTAGGGGATTTCTGGAAAAATTGGGTGATTGGAGAGCAAGGCGAGTCCAAACATCAGCGGGACAGCGACCAGGTAAAACAATTCGTCCATCAGGGCAGTCGCAAAAACAGTGGCTATGCTTTTGCCCCAGCGCATGCCCTCGCGTTTTAAAATCCAAATAGCTGCTGCAGATCCACCCACAACGGAGGGGGTCATGGCCGAGGCCAATTCCCAGAGGATGATGCTGTCAAAGGTTTGGCGCCAATTGAGTTGTTGGTGAGTCAGAATTCTCAATCGACGCATATAGCCCAAGTCTCGGAGCACGATGCATCCCAGTAAACCAACCGCCGCTGCCAACGATCGGCTGTCCCATTGAAAGGAGCGCAGCACGTCCAACGGATGAGCTCGTTCCTGGGTCATGGGATCAATCACTTCCTGTTGGAAACCCCACCAGACAATCGCGGCAGTCGCTGAGGTGCCAATCAAAACAGGCCAAATCCATCGTTGCCAGCGGAATGGGTTTGTTTTGGTGACGGCCATGCCCACAAGTTATGCCCTTTGGAGGGTGGTTTCAAGCATAGACATGGCTGCCTTCTGAACAGTTTTGACACATTTCAATGCTGGAACGTGCGTGAAAAATTTGAGCGCGAAACGCATCGTATTGCTCGCTGAACCAAATGCTTTCAAATGTTTTTTCTCCAAATGTGCCCATGGTGTGTTCCGCATCTTTGTCAAAACAACAGGGAACGATGCGTCCATCCCAGGTCATGACGCAGCCCTGCCACATCCGCCAACATTCGTCACGAAATGCATTCCGGATGGACCACGTGCCGTCTTTTTCTCGGTCGTAACGGCGAAGCTCGGGGTCGTTGGTGAGCAAGGGATGGTCATCCGCTGGAGCATCAATTTGGGCGGTTTTGACAACCAATTCATCTACGCCAATTTCCTTGGCCATGGATTGAATTTCACCGAGTTGATGCTCGTTCGGACCGACCACCAAAAATTGCCATACGATGTGAGGCAGGCCGCTCTTCGATTTTCGGCGAGCGTGGAGCATGTTTTCCGTTCCTTCTATGACTTTGTCAAGTTTTCCGCCCACGCGGTAAGACTGATACGTTTCTTGGGTGGTTCCATCAATGCTGATGATGAGTCGATTCAACCCGGATTCTACAATCGCTTCGCATCGCTCCGGCCGCAAGAAATGTGCATTGGTTGAGGTCGAGGTGTATACGCCGTGCGCGCGGCCCAGTCGCACGAGTTCATCCATGCCTTTGTGCAGATACGGTTCGCCTTGAAAGTATAAATTGAGGTAGGCCAATCGCGGCCCCACTTCTTTCATCAATTCCGCAAGCAATTCCGTTTGCAGCATGCCGGTGGGGCGCGTGAATGAACGCAATCCAGAAGGGCATTCCGGACAACGGAGGTTGCAGGATGTGGTCGGTTCAACGCTCAAGCTCATCGGCCAAGCCTTCTGAGGAACGGCATTTCCGCGCTGCATTGCCCGAAACCCTTTGTGCAAGGCCCAAGCATTTTGAATCCTTTTTGCATTCAACGGTTGAATCCTTCTCCACCGATCTAGAATCACTCGATTCCCATTTTTCCAGCCGTTCCGCATGTTACCAAAGTTAACTCTTCCTGCCCTTCTTGCGGTGGTTCGAACTCTTCGATTTAATTTCGCTTGCATGATTGCATTGGGAGATACGCTGATTTCGGAAGATGTGTTTGAGGCCATGTTTGCGTGCGACCTTTCCAAATGCAAGGGCGCATGCTGCGTCGAAGGAGAGAGTGGAGCGCCGCTAGAAGAGGATGAGTTGGAAAAAATTGAAGAGGTTTTCGATGTCATCAAACCGCATTTGCGTCCTGAGGCGATGAAAGTCATCGAACAAGTGGGATTGTTTGAAGTGGACCAGGATGGCGATTATGTCACGCCCATCATCAATGGAAAAGAGTGCGTTTATGCAACGTTTGATGCAAATGGCACGGCGAAGTGTGCTTTCGAGCAGGCGTGGAGGCGGGGGGAGACCCAATGGCCCAAACCCATTTCGTGCCATCTTTATCCCATTCGGATCAAGGAATTGCAGGATTTTTCAGCACTGAATGTTCACCAATGGCCCATTTGTGACGCCGCACGTACCTGCGGTGCTGCCAGTCAAACCAACGTGTTGGACTTTTGCAAAACAGCTTTGATTCGACGTTTTGGAGAGGATTGGTATGCTTCGGCACAAGAGGTATGCAACGCGTGGAAAAAGGAGCAATCAAAAGGACAATGAGCCACGGCAAACACTCCATTGATCTCGCCATTCGGAGCGGTTTTCAGGCCATCGCATTGCTCTTGGTTTTCGGGACTTCTGGGCCCAAACTTTCCGCTCAATTCGACGGTTATACGCTGACTCCGCTCGAAAACTTGAATACAACGGATGACGAAGTGCTCATCGGATGGGACGGTCGGACGATCTACTTCAGTCGCTCAGACCGTTCGGATGACGACAAAGGAAACCGGGGTTGGTTTCGGCAAGAAAAATCGGATTGGGAATCCCAACGCACGCAGGGTTGGACCGATTTTGAATCCCCACATTCCGTTGTGTTGCGGGCATTCTCAAGTGCCAATTGGCCGGGATTTGACGCCGTCCAGCACGTTGCAATTGATGAAGCCCGTGGCGTTTTGGTCATGAGCGCGGCGGAATCCGCGCGTGATTTCGATTTGTACATGGCCCAGGAGTCAGAGGGCGGGTGGAGCATCCCCAGACCGTTGACGAGTTTGAATACGGATGGCGACGAAGTATTTCCAAACTTCCAATCGGGAACGCTGCTGTTCGCTTCCAATGGGAGGACGGATGGACTGGGCGGTTTTGATGTATTTCAATCGCTTCGTGCAGACAATTACGGCAGTGCTCAGCCGCTAGCGGCTCCGTTGAATTCTCCCGGAGATGAATTGGCCGCAATTCCAGCGGGGGACGGAAATGACGCGGGATTCTATTTGGCTGCAGCGCGAATGGCAGGGAGTGGAATGGATTTGTGGTGGGCGGGACGGCCATCACAGGAGGAAAGCGAGCAGGCTGAATTTGCCTTGGAATTTCGCTTTCAACGCGCTCCCATGACGGGGCTTCAGGTGAACATTCAGGAGCGAGGAGGAGCGCACGTGTTTTCCGGTCAATCCGATGCAGCAGGACGCGTGCGGGTTGGCAGCATCAAGTTAGACGCGGCCATGTCCGTTCAAGTCACAGCAGATGATGGAAGAAAGAGCATTCCGGACGGAGCCGTTTGCCACGTGTTTGAACGATGTGCAGATGGCTTGTGTGAAGCCGAATATTGGAAGGGATGGAGGCGCGTTCGGAGTTACCGAATGGAAGGTGGCTCGGCGTTTGTGTTTGACCTGCTGCCATTGGACGCATTGGGCCGATGGCCGAGGCCAAATGGGGAGGATTCGAGCCAATTGAACAAAGAAGCAGTGGTGTGGACTGGGCGATTTGAAAAGTCACGGTTTCAATTGGCGGAAAACGATCGGATTGAATTGCTCAAGTGGCTGAATCGGGCGAAAACGGAATCGGGAGAATGGCCCGATCAATGGAAGCTTGAAGTGGTGGGTTATGCCGATGCCAGTGGCTCGGCAGTACAAAACGAAGCACTGTCAAAACTGCGCGCAGAGCATGCGAAAACAGTGGCACTTGCTACTGGAATGGATCCAAACCGAATCGTATGTGAAGGAAAGGGTTCGCTCGGCTCTGTTGGGACCTCAAAATTTGATCGCAGGGTTGAATTGCGCTGGGTTCCGCTCCAATAAGTTTTTCCGCAAGGAAGAACCCGGGTTTCAATCACTGTGATGCAGGAGTGTTTCTTACTTTTGCAGCATGTTGATCACCATGCTTCGCGCAAAGCTCCACCGCTTGACCGTAACACAGGCGGACTTGAATTACATCGGTTCCATCACCCTCGATCCAGATTTGCTGGATGCAGCGGGATTGTACGAAGGTGAAAAGGTTCAGATTGTCAACATCAATAACGGCGAACGTTTTGAGACCTATACGATTTTGGGAGAGCGCGGAAGTGGTCAGGTGGGACTGAATGGGCCTGCAGCGCGACGGGTTCAAGTGGGAGATGTCATCATCATCATAGCATACGGTCACATGACCCCAGAAGAAGCGAAAACCCATGTTCCAAAGCTCGTTTTCCCAGATACGGCTACCAATAAATTGACCGCATGAACATTCGAAAGGCTCTGATTTATCTGGCGTTTTTGGGCATAGGAGTTCTTCTTTTCTATATGGCTTTTTCCATGATAGACGATCGCGAAGCGCTTTGGAATGACATGCGTTCTGCCTCTTGGGGAGGGCTCATCGTGTCCTTTGTTATGGGCTATTTGGCCATTGTGAGCCGTGGTTTGCGTTGGGTGATAATGCTCGACCCTCTGGGCCATAAGCCCTCACCTCTGCGCACGGTGCATGCGGTGACTTTCGCCTACTTCGCCAACACGTTTATTCCACGGAGCGGAGAGCTCGCTCGGTGCGCTGCTCTGAATCAAACCGATGATATTCCGGTGGATCAATTGTTTGGTACGGTGATCAGTGAACGCGTGGTGGATTTTGTCATCCTCATCGCGTTGACGACCATTGCTATCATTGCTAATATTCCGGCCTTCCTAGAATTGTTGGAAGGAGCTGAAATGCCCGATGCTACCAATGCGATTGCAGGTGCGGGTGGGATGTTGCTGGTGCTTGGCTTGCTTTGGCTGAAACGAAAATCCCTCTTGGAATTGCCCTTCGCCCTGAAAGTAGCATCGTTTCTCAAAGGCATTTGGGAAGGGTTAAATAGCATTCGGCAAATGAAACGGAAAGGGATGTTCTTGTTCCACACCTTCTTCATTTGGAGCATGTACTTCTTGATGGCTTGGGTGATTTTCAAATCCATCGCGTCGGTTGCGTCCATTTCGATTACGCAGGCCTTGTTCATCATGGTGGCTGGTGGGTTTGGAATGGTCATGCCTGCCCCGGGTGGAGTCGGAGCCTATCACTGGGCTGTAATGCTCGGTTTCTCGGCTTTGGGGTATGCGCAAGAATTAGGATTTGCTGTTGCCAACGTGATTTGGATGACGCAAACAGCGATGATTGTTATCACCGGTGGCATTGCTTACCTCGCTTTGATGTGGTTTCGGATTCGCAAAGACCGCGAGCTCACTTCTATACCCCCCCGTTGAATGCATGCGATGAATCCGGAATTGGCAGCCACCTTGAACCGTTGGAAATCGAAGGGCGACACCATCGTCTTTACCAACGGCGTCTTTGATTTGCTGCACGCAGGCCATGTTACGTATTTGCGCGGCGCACGTGAATTGGGCGATCGCTTGGTGGTCGCGGTCAATTCCGATGCCAGTGTGCGCACGCTCGGAAAAGGCTCAGACCGGCCGATCAATGACGAAGAGTCCCGGAAATTGGTGCTGGAAGCGCTGCGTTCTGTGGATGTGGCGGTGATTTTCTCCTCAGAGACACCGCTCGAGTTGATCATGCAGATTCGGCCTGATGTGTTGGTCAAGGGCGGAGACTACGACCCTAAGGTTCAAGATCGCGAAGCAAAAAATTACATCGTTGGATCCTGTGAAGTGATTGATTATGGGGGAAAAGTTGCGGTGATTCCTTTTGTCAAGGGCCACTCCACAACGCTGATGTTGCAAAAAAGCCGTTCCAAGGACTGAAACGGCTTTTTGCATACGCTTCGATGAAGCGTTGAAATTGGAGCGGATTACACCGTTTCCTCTTCCATGAATTTGGTCGTGAAATCACCGCTTTTGAAGCGCTCGTGGCGCATCAATCGTTGGTGAAATGGAATGGTGGTTTTCACCCCTTCAATGACATATTCATCCAA
>ERZ807291.53-NODE-53-length-147977-cov-37.669454_pt1 | contig 147977 bp, 134 predicted proteins | sample MGYA00521257_ERZ807291 | MGnify/ENA primary metagenome ERZ807291 (study PRJEB31413, sample SAMN03169783) | marine metagenome | biome: Marine; feature: Water; material: Subsurface seawater | place: North Sea | collected 2011-04-28 | depth 1 m m ... | reverse complement strand
CTGATTGGTGTGATTGCATCGCTTCGGTAATGCTTAGCGAGTTAGTTCCAGAAGTTTTCACAAAGAACCCTTGGACTGGAGCAATATACATGGAACTCGGTGCTTGGTTAATAGCATCATAAGTATTTGTTGCTTGATTCCAAAACCAAAGAGTTTCTTCAGTTAAACTAGCGGTATTAGTGTTTATTATATCATTAATGCTAATATGAGACGGGTAGGGGTTACCCACTAAATTATAGCCATTAGTATTTGAGGTGATTGCAATACTTACATTTTCAACAGGCATTGTTCCAGTAAAGGAAATATCGCCAGCTGCAGCTAGTTTTATACTTCTACCACTTCCTAAAGCAAAATCACCAGATCCCGAAGCACCACTTTGATAGTAGCTCCAAGCAGCTGAAGTATTGTCATAGGAAGCTAATCCCATATTATTATTATTAGTTCCAGATGCTAAACCTTCTGCAGATACAAATGTGTCAATATCTTGACCGCTTACAGGTGAAGAAACCAAATACCAATTAGTAGTAGCTAAGTTTCTAGTATACGTAACGTTTCCAGAAAATGTAGAATTTGCTATTAATGAGCTTCCACTAGCCATTGTAACAGAATTTACTACTACCTTTATAAGCAAATATTTGATCCCCTTTATTACTAAGATTCATATCATTATTTCCAACATTACTATCGTTAGCCTCAGTAAAATATCCAGAAAGCAAATCAGATTGAGGTCCAGTATAAGTTATAATAGTACCAGCAGAATAATTTGTACTAGCAGTGAATTTAATCGCACCTTAATTACCTCTAAATGTATCATCAGATTTTAAACCAGAATCCGTAAATGTAATTTATGAGTTGGCAGTAACATCAACAAGTAATACAAAAGTAAATTGATCCGGATTATCTCCATTGAAACCAATAATAGCTAAATCACCAGCTTCAAGTGTTATTTGTGTAATAATTGAACTCTAATAAATTAATGTAAAAACAAATAGCATTTCAATTTTTAATAAGTTTTTTTGTTTCATAATTTTGTGTAATATTAATTATAATTCAACTTATTAAAAGTTTACAGATATAAATATGATTAATTAAGTAAGAAATTAAAGTGTATTAATCTTCAAATTCAATTGTGTTATACGCGCCTAAGTCAGGTGGAGAATTACGAGTCGTATTTGTGATGTCTTTGGTTAAATTTCCAGAAACTGTTCCGGTGCCTTCTGCGGGCGATCCAAACGGAATATTTAGTTTGTTGCTAGAAGGATCCAGAAATTGTGGGTCATTATTAAAGATGACATTCTCATAAAGTGTAGTATTATTAAAGTCATATTCAGCGGAAGAAAAGTTTCCATTAGGGTCATTAAAATAAATAAGACTGTTTGTAAACTTAAAATTAAAATCCTCTGAGTTTTCGTTTTCAAGAAGTAATTCAGGATTATCATTTCCATAAATGATACAATTCGTGAAATTTGCAGACATTAATGGGTTGGTTGTGACTGTGTTTTCTGCATCCACAATAAAATTATTGAGTAACAGCGCTGGAAACTGTCTAAAACTTGAGGACCAGTAATTTGCTAGTGTTGAATGTGTGACGTTATAGTTGCCTCCTAAAGTTCCGGCAAATGATGATAAACCACTGTTGTTAATCACTATATTCTCAGCTATGATTGAGGTTTGTCTGCCAAGGATTCCAAAATTACTGTGGTTATAAATTTGTGAGTTAGTGATTTCAAGTTTTGTAGGGTCTAGTTGATTCCCATCGCTCAATATGCCAATGGTTCCATTCTTAATTGTTGCATAGTTAATAATATTGTCAGTACTCCCATTAAACAGCCATATGGTTTGCCATTGTCCTGATATGTTTTCATAAAGCGGCTCTAAGCGATCTCCCTCAAAAATGACTTCATTTTCTAAAAGTTCCGCATCTAAACTAGGCAATCCATTGACATGCAATGAAGCGTTGTTAGTTACTAAAAGTCCAGAATCAGCATGAAAATGAATTCTAGCTCCTGGGTTTATGTTAAGCGTTTTTCCATCTCCAACGGCTGCATATCCATAAATAACATACTGCCTTTCGTTTGTAAAAGTAAGCTCTGAATCTTCTAAAAACCGACCTTCAATAGCTGTTTCGTCTTCAATTCCATCGCCATCTACATCAAAAGATAAGGTTTCTTTAATTCCATTTTCATCACGGTTAGGAAAGATAAACACGGCATCTTTTACTAAAGTGACTAGTTCTACGTTTTGAACTCCAGACGTATTTTCAAACGCTATAACATCAGTGTATAAAAACTGTGTTTCATTTTCAACTAAATCAAGAATATCAACTGTTGTTTCTATAAAAACGTACATGCTATCTCTAGCCAACAGTTCAATGTTTTCAAACTCTTTTCCTATTAATATCCCATTACCTATTAGGCCATCTACATTCATTCGGTAGTTTGAATTTTGACCTTTTCTAAGTTTTATGGAAGGGATAAGAATGTCCTCATCACTTGTATTATATACTTTTAGTGTGTAGGTACTAGAGCCAATATTTGAGAAAATAGTGTCTAGATATACTGTGTCTTTAGAAAAACTAAGGTTCCCTGAACTTGGAGTGAATATAAAGTCTTGGCGGCATGAGCTCCAAAAAACCAAAGCAATTAAACTTACTACTATATAAAGTGAACGTTTCATGCGAGAACAATTTTTGTAAAAATATAACTTTTGAATTTAACTAATAGTGTATGTAATATCCTTTATTTATCTAAATCATCACTTAATTATCAAATGATTTGAATAGGTATCGTTTAATTCTCAATAATTCTGACTTCAAATAGTTTGTCCCATCGTTTTCCAGTGACAAATAAAGTCTTTGTCTTAGGATTGTAAGCCATTCCATTTAAAACATCTAAGCCTTTATGATTCGTTACTTCAGACTTTAATTTCTTGAAGTCAATAACCGCCTCAATCGCTCCGTTTTTTGGATTAATTATAGCAACCCCATTTTTTTGATATCGATTGGCGTATATATAGCCATTAATCCATTCTAACTCGTTGAGATTAGTTAGTTTTCCTTTATTGGTATAGGCCTGAATATAGCTTTCTTCTGCAAGAGTACTTGAATTTAGTACCCATATATATTCGGTTCCATCTGATTTGTAAAACTGTTGCCCATCATTACAAAGTCCCCAACCTTCTTTACTTTGCCCATATTTGAAAGTTCCAATTTGCTCAAATTTATTGACGTCATAAACCAATCCACGATCTTCTTTCCAGGTTAATTGATAGATTTTATCATTTAAAATTGACATACCTTCACCAAAATAGGAGCTCTTTAAATCGATGTTACTGATAACGTCACCAGATTTATAATCAATTTTTCTAAGTTTTGATTCTCCATACTGGCCCGTACTTTCGTAAAGCTCTCCATTATAAAACTCTAACCCCTGGGTGTACGAGCTAATGTCATGCGGGTACGTATTTACGATTTCATAGGTGTACAGTTTCGGAGCATTTCTGTGCACTAAAGTCAATTTTTTAATTGCGACTTCAAATTGAGAGTCGTAATACACTTTTACTTTTATCAATTTCTCTCCTAAAGGTAACTCTGTCAAATCAACCATCTTAGTGATTTTCTTATTGTCTAAGCTTAGTTGAATAGAATCAATTTTTAAATTTTTAGGATTCAAAATCTCAACATTCAATGTGTCTGCATTAGAAACAACGCTAGATTCACTATTTATTGTTATCGAAAAGTTAGAATCTTTAACTTTTGAAGTATTTCCACAACTTGCCAATAAAAGGTTGAAACCAATGAAAGTCAGTAATTTGAAGGGCTGCATAGTATTGTAAATTTTTTCAGCAATTTATTTATTTATATTCAGTAAAAAAAATCATTGTGAAAATATTAAAAACATTGTATCTTTGCGGTGGCAAGTCCTACACAACTAGCTCCTGTTGAATCCTCCAGGGCGGGAACGCAGCAAAGGTAAATGGTCGTAGCGGTGTGATGTAGGTAGCTTGCCATTTTTTGTACCCTATACTTTCCTAAAATATTTCTTTATCTTTATTAACAATAAACACTAACGTTATGTCAAAAGTAGTTTTAATAACAGGCGGGTCTTCTGGATTAGGAAAATCAATTGGGGAATTCTTAATAGAAAAAAAATTCAGGGTTTATGGCACCAGTCGTTTTCCAGAAAAGTATTCAGACTCTAAATTCCCAATTTTAAAATTAGATGTTAATGAGCTAGATTCCATTCGTTCTTGTGTGACAGAGTTAATTTCAAAAACAAATCGTATTGATATATTAATCAATAATGCAGGAGTTGGAATTACAGGTCCTATTGAAGAAATTCCTATCAATGAAATGAAACGTAATTTTGACACTAATTTTTTTGGACCTATTCAGATGATTAATACAGTCCTCCCTTATATGCGGACACAAAACAATGGACTTATTCTTAATATCACTTCTATAGCGGGCTATATGGGCTTACCATTTAGAGGGATTTATAGTGCGGGCAAAGGAGCATTAGAATTAATCACAGAGTCTTACAGAATGGAACTGAAGGACTTCAATATTAAAATGAGCAATATTGCTCCAGGAGATTTTGATACAAATATTGCCTCAGGTCGTTATCATTCACCCGTTTTTGAAAATTCTTCTTACAAAACAGCATACGGCAATACATTAAATCTTATGAACTCTCATTTAGATAGTGGAGAGGATCCATTACTTATGGCCAAAGCCGTTCATAAAGTCATTACTTCAAAGAACCCAAAGATTCACTACAAAATTGGAGCCAATTTTCAGAAATTTTCAGTGGTTTTAAAGCGGATTCTTCCTGACCATTTATTTGAACGTTTGTTAATGTTGTTTTGTAAGTTATGATCCATTGATATTTTTTGCTTTTTTTCCTTGCATGTTTATAAGAATAAAATTAGTTTTGAGAACAAAACTAAACCATAGGTAACATGAAATTTTTTATTGACACTGCTAATTTAGATCAAATCAAAGAAGCTCAAGACTTAGGTGTTCTTGACGGCGTAACTACGAATCCATCATTAATGGCTAAAGAAGGAATTTCTGGTGCTGAAAACATTTTAAATCACTACAAATCAATTTGTGAAATTGTAGAGGGAGATGTGTCTGCTGAAGTTATTTCTACAGATTTTGAAGGTATGGTTAATGAAGGCGAGGCCTTGGCTGCTTTACATCCTCAAATTGTCGTAAAACTTCCGATGATTAAAGCGGGTATAAAAGCATGTAAATATTTTAGTGATAAAGGAATAAGAACCAATTTAACCTTAGTATTTTCATCAGGACAAGCATTGTTAGCTGCTAAGGCAGGTGCTACATATGTGTCTCCATTCATTGGTCGTTTAGATGATATTTCTACAGACGGTTTAAATCTTATTGCTGAGATTCGTCTTATATACGATAATTATGGCTTTGGAACAGAAATACTTGCTGCATCCGTACGTCACACAATGCACGTTATTGATTGCGCTAAATTAGGAGCAGATGTAATGACTGGTCCATTAAGTTCAATTGAAGGCTTACTACGTCACCCTTTAACAGACAGTGGATTAGCAAAATTTTTAGAAGATTACAACAAATCAAAATAGACTAAAAATAAAATTAAATTAAAAAAGGCTGTACTTATCTACAGCCTTTTTTAGTTATAACTCTTTAGTATGTCTTCAAAAGATGAATCAAATAAATTTGCTGTAGCATTTAATATAAAACCTTTTTTATCTACTATCAAAACCTTTTTTATGTAGTTAATTGCTAAACGTTTTTTAGCAAAGGAAGGATTCGCAAACCTAAATTCATTTTTAATATCAAACTGATTTGTATAAATCATATTTTTCCAAACATTTGTATGCATAGAATTTATGTTGATAGCAATAAAGTCAATATTTGGAAATAATTTACTTAAAGTATTAACCCTAATATGACTATTTTCAAAATGATAACGACTTGCATTATCCCAAAAATAAATAACTGTTATTTTATCAATTATTGAGTTAATATTTAAGTTGTTGTTTTGATTGTCAATTACTTCAATAGCTGGTAATTGATATCCAGGTTGTAAACCCTGAGCATTTTTAAAAAGATTTTTAATATAAACTTTATCTTTAGTGTTTGTACTTTTATCTAAATAGGACTGGTACAAAATATAACTCTTATCTATAGATTTTGAATTGGATATAAAATTACGTGTAGTATATTTTAATAAATTATTTTTGATCATTGAATTCGTAATCAAACTATCGATGAGCACTAATTTATGTTCAGTGTATTCTAAACTGTTTGTTTCTAAAGTAAAATTTGTGTTGACGGTTATTAGCTGTTCAAATGCTAAGTTGTTAATGTGTGGGAACATAAAGTTGTAGTAGGGGTAGAAGTCTTTCAAATCTTTATCATTATATGTAATGTCTTTTCTGAAATTATAAAAAGTCAACGGAAGCCCCTTGAAATCATTTAGCTTATTCGTACCAAAATGACGGTAAGGATATAATTCTTTTCTTGTGAAGTAATGATATTTAATACTTGATTTAGCAATTTTTATAAATAGTTCTGAGTTTGGGTTATGTTTTAAAAATAAATAAAGTTCCTCTGTGTGTCTAGAAATTTCAGCTTCAATAGTTTCATGAAATGGCATAGGGTCTTTCTTGTAAAAGTCATTTTCTTGCCTATTTTTATTTTCTAATCTGGATAACAAATTTATGAGATAGTTATTTTTTTTGGCACCAGTCCCGTTATAAGTAAGTGAACCATCAAAATCATGCGTATTAATATGCATCATTATACTATCATTAGCTTCTAGCAGCATAGCTTGGTGCTTACCTCCATGAACAAATGAGTGTATTCCTGGATTGAAGTTTGAAAAGTGATGCGAAAATTTATTATTTGAGTCTAGATACAAAGTGTCTACATGATCTTGGGGGTCATAAAGTACCACATAATTATTTGAAGGGTTTATAATATCTCCTCCAATAAAAACAGTATTTGTTTTTTTATTACTGTTTTGGCAGCCATATAAAAAGAGTAGTCCAAGAAGTATATAGAGTGGTTTCATTTTGTTTTGTGTAACAAATAATATTCTATCATTTTCAAAAGTACGCTTATGTGCGTTTTATTGTTGTTAAGGCGTTGTTAAATTACAACTCCGTTTAATTTGTTGGTTGGTTTGATTTATTTACTTTTGCCAAAAATTATTTTAAGCAATGTTATCAGTTTCAAACTTATCAGTACAATTTGGAAAACGTATTCTTTTTGATGAAGTAAACACGTCATTTAACTCAGGGAATTGTTACGGAATTATCGGTGCCAATGGTGCTGGAAAATCTACGTTTCTAAAAATCGTAGCGGGTGTTCAAGATCCTACTTCAGGACATGTTCATTTAGAGCCAGGCAAACGTATGTCTGTTCTTGAACAAAACCACAACCTTTATGACGAGCATACTGTTTTAGAAACAGTCATTATTGGCAACAAGCCGCTGTTTAAGATAAAGTCAGAAATAGACGCCTTGTATAATGACTATTCGGATGAAAATGCGGATCGTATTGGAGAACTTCAGGTACAGTTTGAAGAAATGAACGGATGGAATGCTGACAGTGATGCAGCCTCCATGCTGTCTAACTTAGGGATTAAAGAAGAGCACCATTATACATTAATGAAAGATTTAGATGGAAAACAAAAAGTCCGTGTGTTATTGGCACAAGCCTTATTTGGTTCACCAGATGTATTGATAATGGATGAGCCCACCAACGATTTAGATTATGAAACAATTGCTTGGCTCGAGAATTTTTTAGCTAACTATGACAACTGTGTAATTGTTGTGTCTCATGACCGTCACTTTTTAGACGCTGTATGCACACACATATCCGACATTGATTTTAACAAAATCAACCATTTTTCCGGTAACTATACTTTTTGGTATGAGTCTTCTCAGTTGGCTGCCAAACAACGCGCACAACAAAATAAGAAATCTGAAGATAAAAAGAAAGAATTAGAAGAGTTTATTCGTCGTTTCTCAGCTAATGTAGCTAAGTCAAAGCAAGCAACCAGCCGTAAGAAAATGATTGATAAATTGGATGTTACAGATATTCGACCTTCGAGTAGACGCTATCCAGCAATTATTTTTGAACGTGACCGAGAAGCAGGTGATCAAATTTTAAACGTCGACAAACTAGCATTTGATTTAGAAGGGGAAACACTTTTTGATAAAATTGATTTTAATTTAAATAAAGGAGATAAGGTCGTTGTTTACTCTAAAGATTCACGTGCGACCTCTGCATTTTACGACATTATAAATAATAATTCTAAAGCCAAATCGGGTAAATTCCAATGGGGGGTTACCACCTCTCAGTCTTATTTACCATTGGATAATAGCAGCTTTTTTAATCAACCAATGAATTTAGTAGATTGGTTGCGCCAGTGGGCAAAAACGGAAGAAGAGCGCGAAGAAGTTCACATTCGTGGCTTTTTAGGTAAAATGATATTTAGTGGTGAAGAAGCACTCAAACAATCTAATGTATTGTCAGGGGGAGAAAAAGTACGTTGTATGTTATCCCGCATGATGATGATGCGCGCCAATGTGTTAATGCTTGATGAGCCTACAAATCACCTTGATTTGGAAAGTATTACTGCCTTTAATAATTCACTTAAGAACTTTAAAGGAACAGTGCTATTTACTACCCATGATCATGAGTTTGCTCAAACGTTAGCCAATAGAGTTATTGAGTTAACCCCTAAAGGAGTTATTGATCGTTATACTACTTTTGATGAATACATGCAAGACTCTAAAATAAAGGAATTACGAACAAAGATGTATTCTTAACATCAAATTATAATATAAAAAAAGCTTTCCATTTGGAAAGCTTTTTTTATATCTAATAGTTAGTTAATTAGCTATTTAGCATTACTGGCATAACCAGCATAGTCACCGTTTCGCCTTCATCCAGTCCATCAATAGGAGTAAGGATACCAGCACGGTTAGGCATGCTCATTTCTAATTGCACATCGTCAGCATTCAGATTGCTTAACATCTCAGATAAAAATCGAGAGTTGAATCCTATTTGCATGTCATCTCCTTGGTAGTCACATGTGAGACGCTCTTCAGCTTTGTTGCTATAATCAATATCTTCAGCTGAAATATTTAATTCTGCACCTGCAATTTTTAAACGAATTTGATGCGTTGTTTTATTAGAAAATATAGAAACTCTTCTAACCGAATTTAAGAATTGATTACGACTGATTGTCAAATGATTTGGGTTTTCTTTTGGAATTACCGCTTCATAATTAGGGTATTTACCATCAATTAACCGACAGATTAATACAGAGTTTTCAAAAGAAAACTTTGCATTAGAATCATTGTATTCAATGCTTACAGTATCATCACTTCCAGCCAAAATCCCTTTCAAAAGGTTAAGAGGCTTTTTTGGCATGATAAATTCTGCGGTCTCATCCGCTTTGACATCCGTTCGAGAATATTTCACTAATTTATGAGCATCCGTAGCAACAAATGTTAAGCTTTCTGTAGAAAATTGAAAAAAGACACCACTCATTACTGGGCGTAAATCATCGTTACCGGCTGCAAAAATAGTTTTAGAAATGGCAGTCGCTAAAATATCAGCACTGACCACAGTAGTACTTGCATTGTCTAAAGAAATTTCTTTAGGAAACTCATCTGCACTTGCATATGCTAGTGCATACTTTCCATGGTTCGAGCTTATTTCTATAGTATTATTGTCTTCAATCACAAACGTTAAAGGCTGCTCAGGAAAGGTTTTAAGCGTTTCTAACAAGAGTTTTGCTGGAATTGCCACTGAGCCTTCACTTTCACTTTCAACTACTAATGTAGAAGCCATAGTAGTTTCTAAGTCACTTGCAGACACTGTAAGTTTAGAATGTTCTAATTCAAATAAGAAATTATCTAATATAGGAAGTGTATTGGAGTTGTTAATCACCCCACCTAAGACTTGAAGTTGTTTTAATAAATAATTACTGGAAACTATAAATTTCATCTGTGATGTATGTTATAAATTTAATATATGAACTCTTACAAATATATCTGTTTGACGTTAATTATTAAAAGAAACTTATTAACATTAGGTTGATAGCTTTTGGGGACTTTAGTCTTTAAAATAAGCCTTCTAATCTTTTAAAAAGTTAATGGACACTGTGTCCATCATATTTAAGCCCAACAGAGAAGAAGCACTTCCAACAGTGGTCAAATTGCTTCGGTAAACTGCAATTTCAAGATATCCAGATGAGTTAAATACAACCAAACCTTGACCTTCATCATTACGGGATTCAGTCGGAATGTTAAAATCTACAATATCGCTATAGTGGTCAAAAATACGTTTGAACTTATGATTCCTTGCCGATATTTCAAATCGCCTTCCTTTTTGAATAGACTCAAAAAATCGTTTTTTGATATTGGTTATGACATTTCCATAGTGGTCAATATAAATAACATTTCCAATAACTTGATTGCCATCGTCCTTCAAAATAGGTGCGATGTTTTTAATAGGTTTTATTGCTGTTATAAGCTTTCCAACGACTTCCAAAGTACCTCCACGAGCAATATGTGCGGCTACTTTAACAAACACATCCAATACAGGAAAACTTGTCGATATTTTGTCATGAATATTTATCTCCACGATTTTTTGTGGATTTATTTCAGCGCAAATCATGCTCATGATTCCATTGTTTGCACAAATAAAAAAATGGTCATTTAACTGAACTGCAATATGTTTATTTTCTTCACTAATTTCCGAATCAACTCCTATAATATGAATACTTCCAACAGGAAAGCTACTAAATGCATTTTGAATGACATAGGCGGCTTCTAAAATACTGAAAGGCGAAATATCATGAGAAATATCAACTACTTTAGCATCAGATATTTCAGATAGTAAAGCCCCTTTTACGGCACCAGCAAAATGGTCTTTAATTCCGAAATCAGTCGTTAATGTGATGATGGCCATTAGCGCAGCGTGTTGTTTTGTATAATTAAGTTCAAAAAAAAATGATCCTTTAAGATATACAAACCTACACAATTTTTTGTTTTAAATTTTTATTAACAGTCCTAAAAATTATACCAAATTGTTACTACTTTTATCCTATCTTATAGAATCACAAACCAACTAAACATTGTACCCCTTTGAATGAATTAATTATTGAGTTAACAGACATTACGCCTAAGGAGTTTTTTGGCACTCAAAATAATAACATCGAGCTTATAAAGACCTATTTTCCTAAGCTTAAAATTGTAGCTCGTGGGACTAAGATTACTGCTTTTGGTGATGATGAATTGTTAGCTGAATTTGACAAGCGAATGGCAATGATGCTTAGTCAGTTTCAGAAATTTAATAAATTAGATGACAATATGATTGAACGTGTACTCACCAGTGAATCCCAAGAAGATTACGAGTCTTCAAAGAGAAGTGGTGATGTTCTTGTTCACGGAGTTAACGGGCGTCAAATAAAAGCCCAAACAGCCAATCAACGCAAGTTAGTTGACAGTGTTCAAAAAAACGATATGGTATTTGCTATTGGTCCAGCTGGAACAGGTAAAACTTATACAGGGGTAGCCTTGGCCGTTAAAGCTTTGAAAAATAAAGAAGTCAAGCGTATTATTTTAACACGCCCGGCAGTAGAAGCAGGGGAGAACCTCGGATTCTTACCTGGAGACTTAAAAGAAAAATTAGATCCTTATATGCAACCGCTTTATGATGCATTAAGAGATATGATACCTCATGAAAAGCTAGAAAGTTATATTGAAAATGGCACCATCCAAATTGCGCCTCTTGCATTTATGAGAGGTCGAACATTAGATCATGCTTTTGTGATTTTGGACGAGGGTCAGAATACAACACATGCTCAAATGAAAATGTTTCTGACTCGTATGGGAAAAGATGCGAAGTTTCTGTTAACTGGTGACCCTGGTCAAATTGACCTTCCACGTCGTACAATTTCTGGTCTTAAGGAAGCTCTTTTGATCCTAAAGGATATAGAGGGTGTTGGCATGATTTTTCTAGATGATAAAGATGTCATTCGTCATAAGTTGGTTAAAAAAGTTATTGAAGCCTATAAACACATTGAAAATAGAGATTAAAATAAAACCATGAGTCATACAATTACAGACACAAATTTTGAATTCCCATCCCAATCAAGCCTGTATAAAGGCAAGGTGAGAGAAGTGTACACTATGAAAGACGATCTTTTGATTATGGTGGCAACGGATCGCTTATCGGCGTTTGATGTTGTGATGCCTAAAGGCATTCCCTACAAAGGACAAATCCTAAATCAAATTGCCACTAAAATGATGGAAGCAACAGCGGACCTTGTACCGAACTGGTTGGTAGCCACTCCTGATCCTAATGTGGCGGTTGGGCATTTATGTGAACCTTTTAAAGTAGAAATGGTTATAAGAGGGTATATGTCAGGGCATGCCGCACGTGAATATAAAGTTGGCAAACGACTTCTTTGTGGGGTTACTATGCCAGGTGGAATGAAAGAAAATGATGCCTTTCCAAGCCCAATTATCACTCCAGCCACCAAAGCCGAAATGGGTGATCATGATGAAGATATTTCAAGAGAAGACATTATTAAAAGAGGCATTGTTTCTGAAGCCGATTATGTAGTTTTAGAAGATTATACACGTAAGCTTTTCCAAAGAGGCTCTGAAATTGCTGCTTCCAGAGGTTTGATTTTAGTGGATACTAAATATGAATTTGGAAAAACTAAACAGGGTAAAATTGTTTTAATTGACGAAATCCATACGCCTGATTCCTCTCGATATTTTTATGCGGATGGTTATGAAGCGCGTCAAGCATCAAATGAGCCACAGAAACAACTCTCTAAAGAATTTGTTCGACAATGGCTTATTAGTAATGATTTTCAAGGATTAGAGGGGCAATCTACTCCACATATGAGTGATGAGTATATAAAAACAGTAAGCGATCGTTATATAGAACTATATGAAAATATTACGGGGGAATCCTTTGAAAAAGCGGAGGTCTCTAATATCCAAGAACGGATAGAAACAAATGTGCTTAATTATTTAAAGACTTTGTAAGGGACTTTAAATAGTGTAATTTATCTATAATGTATTTATAGATTTGTGTATTAGCTTTAATGATATAAATTGAAATGAGGCTTACAGAAATAAGAAAACAAATAGCACCAAAAATAGCTTCAAAAGGGGTCAGGTTTTTACCTAGGATTTGGTTAAGTCCCAAACCGGTAAAACTACCATAAAGTAATATAAAGTGAATGACATAAATGGATAAGGTCTTTTGTCCAATTTTAAGTACAACCGGTTGTTTTAAATAGGCTTCAAAGGCATAAAATAGACCAAATATTACGAATACATTTCCCAGTCTAATAAACAAGTAATTAAAGTTGGCCACCTCTAAAAATAAATGATAGTCTATAACATCTGAAAGCCAATACAATAAATTTGTTGATTGGTAAACGAGTAGTATCCCAGCAACAAAAAACCCTGTGACTATGGTGGCTTTAAATTTATATTTTTCTAAGTATCTATAAAATAAAGTAGCAATAAAGGCCCCAAAGGCCATATATCCAAACCATGGAAAAATGGTGAACACCGATCCATTTAATTTGGTTACATAATTAGCAAAAAACAAAGGGATTCCTTCTGCAGAATAAGTTCTGTAGAGAGGCTCACATAAAAAAATGAAGGTCCCTAAACATAACATAATAATTGAAAACACCAAAGTCTTCTTTCGCGTCAGTAAATAGATACAAACAATGAGTATTAAAGAAATTCCAATACATTGTAATACATCAATTACTAAAAAATAAGTTCCAAAAGAGCCTGTTAACCATCTAAAAATTGGAATGCGTAAGGCATAACCTATCCCAGTTAACATAAGTCCGCGCACCAATCCTTTTCGGATTCGCACGGAGAGTGTTCTTTTTTCTTTGGCTTTGATGAGTAAATAGGTGAAAATCAAACCAGAAATTGTAAAAAAAACAGGTGCGGTAATTCCTCTGAAATAAAGCCATGTACTGTAAGCTATATTATCAGGATCTCTATATTCAATTGCTAAAAGCGTATCAATAAAATGTCCTTGAAGCATCATTAAAATAGCGAAGGCCCTAATGGCATCAATAAAATAAAGACGTTTAATTTGCAAAGTTGGTTGTTTGTCGACAAAGTTAGGATATAATAATTACTAATTTGTATATTTATTTCAAATAAGCCACTTTCATTAAATTCACATAAACATTTTGCCGATGGGTACATATCATATTAAAAATAATCTTTCCTATTCTCAGAACTATAAATTATCAATTGAAAACCCTGAAGCATTTTGGGCCACGATCGCGAAAAATAATTTTTTATGGAAACGGCCTTGGACTCGTGTTTTAGACTGGGATTTTTCAACCCCAAAAGTGAGTTGGTTTGAAGGCGCACAACTAAATATCACAGAAAATTGTATTGATAGGCACTTGGAAACCAAAGGCCATAAAACCGCTATTTTATTTGAACCCAATGATCCCAATGCAGCTTCTGAAGCCATTTCTTATAATGAACTACACAAACGCGTTAATAAGTTTGCAAATGTTTTAAAATCTAAAGGAATTAAAAAACGAGATCGAGTTTGTATTTATCTGCCTATGATCCCCGAACTGGCTATTTCTGTATTGGCATGTGCTCGTATTGGAGCCATTCACTCGGTGGTATTTGCGGGCTTTTCAGCGACCGCTTTGGCGTCTAGAATCAATGATTGCGACTGCAAAATGTTAATCACTAGTGATGGTGGGTATAGAGGCGCAAAAACAATTGATTTGAAATCTATCGCCGACGAAGCGCTTTTGGGCTGTGACGGCATCGAATCGGTATTAGTAGCTCAACGTCTTCACTCAGATACTCCAATGGTTCAGGATCGTGATTTTTGGTTACAACCCTTACTAGAGGAGGCGTCTGAACACTGTGATGCTGAAGTTATGGATGCAGAAGATCCTCTATTTATTTTGTATACTTCAGGATCTACTGGCCAGCCAAAGGGCATGGTTCATACCACTGCGGGTTATATGGTATATGCTGCCTATAGTTTTAAAAATATATTTCAATACGAGCCGGACGACGTCTACTGGTGTACAGCAGATATTGGTTGGATCACAGGGCATAGTTATATTATATATGGGCCGTTATTAAATGCGGCGACAACCGTGATGTTTGAAGGCGTTCCTAGTTATCCTGATTATGGGCGGTTTTGGTCGATTGTTGAAAAACATAAAGTAACACAGTTTTATACTGCTCCAACGGCTATTAGAGCCTTGGCCAAAGAAGGGTTAGAGGTTGTTGATCGTTATGATCTTTCATCTTTAAAAATCATAGGTACTGTTGGGGAGCCCATTAATGAAGAAGCATGGCATTGGTATAATGACCATATTGGAAAGCGAAAATGTCCTATTGTAGACACTTGGTGGCAAACAGAAACTGGGGGTATTATGATTTCTCCAATCCCTAATAGTTTTGAAGGCAAGCCGACCTTTGCAACCTTACCATTTGTAGGGGTTATTCCAGCGCTAATGGACGAAAATGGAATAGAACTTGAAGGAAATTCTGTGGAAGGTTGTTTGTGTATTAAATTTCCTTGGCCGTCAATGGCACGAACTATTTGGGGAAACCACCAACGTTATAAAGAAACGTATTTTTCGGCCTATGATCATATGTATTTTACTGGTGATGGAGCACTTAGAGACGAAAATGGCCATTACCGGATTACAGGTCGTGTTGATGATGTGATTATTGTCTCTGGACATAATTTAGGAACCGCTCCCATAGAAGATGCCATCAACGAGCATCCCGCCGTAGCCGAATCGGCTATTGTTGGGTATCCTCATGATATCAAAGGCAGTGCTTTATATGGTTATGTAACCCTAAAAAATGCTGACAACTCTAGCGAGGCACTCAAAGCTGAAATTAATCAACTAATTAGTAAGCAAATTGGTCCGATAGCCAAACTCAATAAAATACAGTTTACAACGGGTCTTCCAAAAACACGTTCAGGAAAAATTATGCGTCGAATACTGCGTAAAATTGCCAGTAAGGACACTTCAAACTTAGGGGATATAAGCACGTTATTAAATCCTGAAGTGGTGGAAGCCATCATGAAAAACTCCCAATAAATATGTATATTTATTAAAAATTATTCCGATGAAAATCAATAGCCTCTATATTTTTCTAGTTGCACTTATCTTAAGTAGCTGTAAAACAGAAATTAAAACATCTTTTGGTGTGTCTAATCCAGACTACTTGGACAGCTCACAAAACGATGATCAATACCTTGGGGGAATTAAAATGATTCCGATTTCCACCCCTAAAGGGGAGTTTAAGGTTTGGACCAAACGCGTTGGAAATAATCCAACAATAAAAGTGTTGTTATTACATGGTGGTCCCGGAATGACGCATGAAATTTATGAAAGTTTCGATGGCTATTTTCCAAATGAGGGGATTGAGTACTATTACTATGACCAATTAGGGTCTTACTACAGTGATCAGCCCAAAGACTTATCCTTATGGGATTTAGATCGTTTTGTTGAAGAAGTGGAACAGGTACGAATTGCATTAGGACTGACAAGCGATAATTTTTATTTATACGGACAGTCTTGGGGGGGTATTTTAGGGATGCAATATGCGCTCAAGTACCAAGAACACTTAAAAGGATTGATCATTTCCAATATGGTGCCTTCCATTCCTGATTATCAAAAATACTCCGATGAAGTACTAGCGCCAAAACTCGATCCCGAGGTATTAAAGGAAATCATGGTGTATGAAGCCAAAGAAGATTATACGAACGAACGCTACATGGAGTTAGTGGTCAACAACTACTATACGGAACACATCATTCGATTGCCAGTAGAGGCGTGGCCAGAACCTTTAAATAGAAGTTTTAAGCATATTAATCACGATGTGTATGTAACAATGCAAGGCCCTAGTGAATTTGGAATTAAAGGCGATGCCACTCTAAAGTATTGGGATGTAAAAGCAGAATTACATAAAATTACGGTGCCAACGCTAAGCATCGGAGCCACTCATGACACGATGGATCCAGAGCAAATGAAATTTATTTCTGAAGAAGTTCAAAACGGACGTTTTTTATTATGTCCTAACGGCAGTCATTTGTCTCAATTTGACGATCAAAAAATTTACTTCGAAGGCTTGGTTCAATTTATTAAAGACGTCGATTCTGGAGCGTTTTAAATTGTGCGTTGCAGTGGTTTGTTTAGCAGGAAAATAACCATAGAAGCAAATCCACAGCCTGTAAATCCAAGGAAAAGCGGCCAAACCGTTGTGTTTACATAAGCCCCTATAAGGCTGGCAATACCAACCCCCATCACAGTAGAGATAAATCCGTTAATGGCGGCACCAACGCCGGCTATATGACCAATGGGCTGCATGGCAAGTGCACGTAGGTTTCCAAATAAAAACCCAAGTGCAGTAAATTGTAAAGCAAAAAACACCAGTAAAACCCATAAAGGAGGATTGGATTGGTTGACAAACATTAACACATAAATTAAAGACGTTAGGCTGTAGGCGGTTAAGGATACTAAAGCAATGCGTTTCATGCCTATTTTCACAACAAAAACCCCGTTTAAATAGGTAGCAAACCCAACGCCAACCGCCAAACTGGCAAAAATTAAAGGAAAGTCTTCACCCAATCCGTATTGTACTTCAAAAATATGTTGAGTGGTACTGAGGTATACCATAAAAGAGCCGGTTATAAACCCCGCAATTAAGGTAAAAGCAATGGCTTGTTTGTGTTTAAAAAATTCTTTAAATCCAGAAATTAGCACGGCTGTTCTAAAAGCGGTTCGTTTGGAAGTTGGAAGGGTTTCCGGTTGGCGTTTCCAAAACCAAAACATAACCAAGGCGCCGAGTACCAGTTGCACGTTAAAAATAGCCTGCCAGTTGTAAGTTAGCATTAAAAACTGCCCAAGGGTGGGGGCGATGATTGGAATCAGAATAAAAATCATGACAATAAACGACATCACTTTGGCCATATAATCGCCTTCATACGAATCGCGAATCATGGCAATGCTTAAGGTTCGGGGGGAGGCCAAACCGATCCCTTGCAGTATGCGTGCTGCAATTAGTATTTCATAACTATCGGTATTTACACAAATGATACTGGCGATAGCAAACACTAAAAAGCCTATATAAATGATGGGTTTTCGACCATAACTATCTGATAAGGGGCCAAAAATTAACTGACCAAAGCCTAAGCCCAGAAAAATCATGGTAATTAACAGCTGATGGTTTTTTGTATTTGTCACTCCCAAATCGGTTCCTATAACGGCCAGTGCAGGGAGGATACCGTCAATAGACAAAGCCACTAAAGACATTAACAGGGCCATGATGGCTATAAACTCAATTTTAAGGACGGGTTGATTTTGCATTTTTCAAAATTACTGCAAATTAAAGTACTTTCAGTACGGAATCCATGACAAACTGATAATAACGCATATCAGCTGGAACAATGGTGTATTTGGGATGGTTTTGAAGTCTGCATTTTTGAAGTTCTTCAAAAGAAAAAAGACGAACGGCGTCCACTTCAACTTCTTGAATTTTTAGATTGGAAACGGCAGTGTCTAGTTTTGCCAAAAATACATGTTGGAATTCACAGTCTATAATTCCATTCTCAAAACGATTGGTGTTTTTTCGGACGTCAAGAAGCCTTAAATCTGTTTGTTTTATATCCAGTCCAATTTCTTCTTTCACTTCTCTCAAAGCACCTTCTAAGATGGTTTCTCCAGCACTCACATGTCCGGCTACGGAAACATCCCAAAAGCCAGGATAGGTTTGTTTAGAGAAACCGCGTTTTTGAAGTAGTAGGGAAGGGGTGTTGGTATAAAACCAAATATGCACTGTTGGATGAAACCAACCCTTTTGGTGGGCTTCATCCTTCAAGCATTTTTTTCCTGTGGGTTGCCCATCAGTATTCCAAATATCTAGATATTCGTCCACTAATTAATCAAAATAAGAAAACGTTTCACCGTCTTTGATTTTAAGAAGAGTTTCGTAAATCATTTTAATCACGTTTTCTACATCGTCACGATGCACCATTTCAACCGTGGTGTGCATGTACCTTAATGGCAGTGAGATGAGCGCTGACGCCACGCCGCCATTGCTATAAGCAAAGGCATCGGTATCGGTGCCGGTTGCTCTAGAGAGTGCCGCTCGTTGAAACGGAATTTTATTTGCTTCTGCAGTTTCGGTAATTAAATCACGTAATTTTTGCTGAACCGCAGGGGCATAGGCAATAACAGGCCCTTTGCCCATTTCACAGTGTCCTTGTGTTTTCTTATCAATCATTGGCGTGGTTGTATCATGGGTAACATCCGTTACAATCGCCACATTGGGTTGTATTGTATGTGTAATCATTTCCGCACCACGGAGCCCAATTTCTTCTTGTACAGAGTTGGTAACATACAACCCAAAAGGCAGTGTCTTTTTGTTTTCGTGTAATAAACGCGCTACTTGAGCAATCATAAAACCACCCATACGGTTGTCTAGCGCACGGCATACAAAATGGTCTTTATTAAGCACGTGGAACGTATCAGGATAAGTGATAACACAGCCAACGTGAACGCCTAGCTTATCAACTGCTTCTTTTGTTTTGCATCCCACATCAATAAAAATATTATTTGGTTTTGGAGCTTGCTCTTTCGCCATTGAGCGGGTGTGAATTGCAGGCCATCCAAAAACGCCTTTAACGATGCCTTTTTTGGTGTGGATATTTACTATTTTACTAGGAGCTATCTGGTGGTCACTTCCTCCGTTTCTAATGACGTAAATAAGCCCATCATCAGAAATGTAATTAACGTACCAAGAAATTTCATCGGCATGCCCTTCAATTACCACCTTAAAAGGAGCGTCAGGGTTAATAACGCCTACAGCAGTTCCGTAGGTGTCCGTAATAAACGTATCTACATAGGGTTTTAAATAATCCATCCATAGTTTTTGACCATCCCATTCATACCCTGTTGGGGCTGCATTATTAAGGTAATCTTCTAAAAATGAAAGTGCTTTCTTATCAAGTATCGTTTTCTTAGCCATTCTAAATATAATTTTGGTTAAAAATAACAATAATGAATGATATTCAACTAAAGATTAAGGCATATTTTGTAAGTTTGATTGATCAATAGTTTAGTCATTTATGAAGTTGTTATTTTATCTTATTTTTTGGTTGCCATGTATTTTTTACGGACAGAGCACAACGGTGGGAAATGATTCGATTCCAAAAAAGTATCTATTAGTTATTGGGGATACCATATCCAATAATTCAATTAGTTTAAATGAAATATATATTCTTCCGAAGTTAAAATTCACAACTCCTAATTCTAAACGTCGGTATCTGATTTTGCAACGCAAGACCATTAAAGTATACCCATATGCCAAGTTGGCTGCAGAACGATTAAAAAGTTTAAATGAACGTATTGGCACCCTAAAATCCAAACGCAAGCAAAAGAAATATGCGCGTATGGTTGAAAAATTTGTTGAAGATGAATTTGCAGAAAAACTTAAAAAATTCACTATTACAGAAGGACAGATCTTAATAAAATTAATTCATAGACAAACAGGCGAGACGGCTTTTGATTTAATTAAGTCGCTGCGTAGTGGGTGGCGTGCGTTTTGGTATAACAATACGGCCAAACTATTTAAGATGTCTTTAAAAATACCATTTGACCCTCGGCTGTCAGATGAAGATTATTTAATTGAAGATATTTTACAGCGTCAATTCCAAAACGGTCGTCTTGAATATCAAAAATCTTATCAAGCATTTGACTTATATGCGCTGTTCAAAAAATGGAATGATGTAAACTAATAAAGCATGCTTCTCAATCTGGGTAGATTCCTACTCCATACTTATCACATAGCTTAATAAACAGATATTAAAACTAAAAATTGCCGTTTATCACAATTTATAGACCATTCATTACTTTATTGTGCCGTTGATTACTTTGCGTTTTGTAGTCTGTATCCTATTCCATTACTTTACAGTATAGTTAGTTAGTTAGTTAGATTAACTTTTTTGCCCTATTTTGATTCCCTACTTTAATACGATTAAGAGTTAACTCTTAATCGTATTTTCATATAAATCATAAAAATTTTCAAAAGAAATCATAGATTCATTTAAGAACACCATTGCATCTTTCCAAGTTGATTTATTGTGAATAGAAACTTTTTTATCAATTTCAATATAGGCGGCAGACACCCATTTTTCATCTGATACTTGAAGATGCTGGTCAAACTTAATCGCGGATAAAAAATCTGTTCTAATAATCGTTTGAAGGCTTAATAAGCGTTCCCAGTATACGTCTTGTTTTGAGGGTGTCATATCTATAACTAATGCCACATAGGCCGTCTTATTGTCAAAGTGAAATTTAAAACTTAGGCCTTTAGCTCTAGTGTTGTATAGAATCCAATCTCTAGGAAACGATTTTCCAAAACTGATCCAAAATTCATGTCTCAAGCGTTTAGCATCACTTTTAGAAAACATAATTTTATATATAATAAGCTAAGACAACAGCACTGATAATCATTAAAATTTTGTTCAGATTAAAATGATGACCTTCACTACTTTCAAATAATATTATTGTAGAAATATGAAAAAACATACCAATAACAACAGAGTTGATACTATAAATAACCGTTGGGGATATACTTAAGAATTCGGCAGCGAGTGAGCCTAAAGGAGTCATTGCAGTAAAAATTAATAGAAATAGTACAACCTTTAACTTAGGTAATTTTGACTTTAAAAGGTAGGTGGTGATTAATATAGCTATTGGAATTTTATGGATAACCACCCCAATAATAATGTTATGGTGGTCTTTTAAAGGGAATCCTTCAAAAAAGGCATGAATACCAAGACTGATAAACAAAAACCAAGGAAATATATTTTTAGATTCATTATGGTGCAGGTGTCCATGTTCTGCTCCCTTAGAATAAAATTCTAATAAAATTTGCAACAAAATACCGCCCATAATGTAAACTCCAATTTTTTTTGTTTCAAGATGAGAATAAACTTCAGGAAGTAATTCAAAAATAGTTGTTGAAAGTAAAAAGGCACCACTAAAGGCCAAAAACAACTTTAGGTTTAAAGGTTTTGATTTACTTAACAGAAGTACAATTAACACTCCAAAAAGCACTGCTAATATTGGGGCAAGGAAACTAATCATTATTCATGAAAATTAAGATTAAGCGCTCTGAAGTCTTTTTGTTGTAGGGGTCTAATTTATAACTACCAAAACAATCTAACAAATGTAAGCCAGCAACGGAAAGCATTGATTTAAAATCTTCAAAGGTATACGCACGCACCTTTTCTTTAAAATGTAAGATTTGATTATTGTCAACTACTTCAATGCTTTTATTAATAAATCCATTGGTATAATCCCGTTTCAAATTAAAAGTTAAAGAGTCTGCTGTATAGGAGTTTGTAGCAATCAAATTTTCAATAACTTGTGTGCTGTTCATGAAATCAATGACTCCAATTCCATTTGGCTTTAAACTTGATTTTATGGTTCTTATGACGTTTTGGTTATCGGATTCGTTATCAAAATACCCAAAACTAGTAAAGAGGTTTAGAACCACTTCAAATTGAGAATCATAAATAGTCCTCATGTCATGTACTTCAAAACTCAAAGAATTGGTAGCATTTGCACTAGCATTTTCAATGCTTTTTTTAGATAAATCTATCCCTTTTACATTAAACCCTAGGCTGTTTAAAAAAATAGAGTGTCTGCCTTGACCACAAGCCAAATCTAATATAGAATCACTTTCGGTATCAAGATTTAAATAATGAACTAAATTTTTTATAAATAGTTCAGCTTCTTTATAATCTCGATTTTTATATAGTATGTGGTAATAAGGCGTATTGAACCAAGATTGAAACCACAATTGATTTTCTTTTGTCATGTATTTACTTCTAACTCGTACAAAAATACTGTATTTTTGGCATCTACTAAATAATTTTGATGGAGAATAATTTTAAGATGGTTGCTAAAACCTTATTTGGTTTTGAGGAACTTTTAGCTAAAGAGCTCACGCAACTAGGAGCTCAGGCTGTTAAGATAGGAGTGAGGCATGTTAGTTTTGCAGGTGACAAAGGCTTTATGTATAAAGCCAATATGGGTTTACGTACTGCCATTAAAATACTAAAGCCGATTGCAACATTTAAAGTCATTAACGAAACAGAGCTATATAACAAAATAAATGCGCTTCCCTGGGAAGATTATTTAAAATCTGATGGTACTTTGGCTGTTGGAGCAACTCTTAATGGCGAAACGTTTACACATTCACAATATGTAGCCCTAAAAACTAAAGATGCAATTGTAGACCGTTTTAGGGATAAAACAGGCGAACGTCCCAATGTAGACTTAAGGTTTCCTGATTTAAAAATTGATATTCATATAGATCGCCACTTTTGTACTGTTTCTTTAGATAGTTCTGGAGAATCTTTACATAAAAGGGGGTATAAAATAGCCACTAACATTGCACCTATCAATGAAGTCTTAGCCGCTGGTTTAGTGATGCTTTCTGGTTGGGATGGGCAAAGTGACTTTATGGATCCTATGTGTGGATCAGGAACAGTTCTTGTAGAAGCCGCCATGATTGCTTGCAATATTCCGCCTAACTTAATGCGAAACGAATTTGGTTTTGAACGTTGGGAAGATTGGGATGTAGATTTATTTGAAAAAATTGAAGAGTCCTTACTATCTAAAACACGTGATTTTCACCATAAAATCATGGGATTTGATAAGTCTCCTAGCGCTGTAGAAAAAGCCATTCAGAATGTTGAGAATGCAAAATTAGATGATTTTATATACATCAAACACGAAGATTTTTTCAAAACTCAAAAAGGAGGAGACGCCCATTTACATATGGTCTTTAATCCCCCTTACGGCGAACGTTTGGACATTGAAATGGAAAGTTTTTATGGTTCTATAGGTAGTACTTTAAAACATAAATACCCTGGCACCAATGCTTGGATGATTTCTTCTAATATGGAAGCTTTAAAGCATATTGGCTTACGTCCTTCAAGAAAAATAAAACTCTTTAATGCCAAATTGGAGTCCAAGTTTGTAAAGTATGAAATGTACGAAGGCACAAAAAAAACTCACAAGCTTGCTTCCAAAAACGACTAATTAAAGTATTCTTCTTTGTGATTACTAGAGGCAAATACAAGTAATAGAAAACTTACTATCACATAAATTAAAGGGTAAAATGCATTAGTGGATGTTATTTTTATAGATTCCTGTATGACTAAAAAATAGTGTTGATACACAATTTGGGAAATAAATGCGACCAAAAATATTAGGGCAGATTCATTTCTTTTTAGAAGCAAAAGTACTGAACCAATTATACCAGCGAAAATTGAAAATGCATAAACGGCTGAAATCATTACGGGGATAGACGTAAGATATTCTTTTTTAGTTGCTGAAAGTAAATTTAAATTTTCATCACTTATAAAAATAATTCCAATAAAGCTAATGACTCCTTTAATATTCCATACTAAGGCTAGAATACTAATAAACCAAAAGCTAAGTGGGGGCTTAGATTTTAATTCACTCATAATAAGTAGGTTACGTTGTAAATTTATAAAATATCTTATTAAAAATACCACTTTTTGAATTATTTTATATTTAATATCATAATTAAAGATTTATTTTATTTTATCTGTAAGCAAAATAAATCCTGATATAATTCTTTAAAAACACAATAAAGAACGTACTTTTGCCAAAATCATCTAAAATCTACTATGCTTTCCATTTCAGAACAAGAAGAACGTAAAACTGGTAAAGAGCTTTATAGCTATCAGAAAGGAGCAATCCAAAAAATATTTAAGTGTTTTGAAACTGCTGTGGAAGACTATCATCTTTTGTATCAATTACCAACAGGGGGAGGTAAAACAGTTATCTTTTCTGAAATTGTAAGTCAATACCTAAGTACTCATAAAAAAAAGGTGCTTGTGATGACACATCGTATAGAGCTGTGTAAACAAACATCCTCTGTTTTAACAGAATTTGGGGTTCAAAATAAAGTTATTGATAGCAAGGCTAACTTAGACGATCAATCGGAATTTCAGTGTTTTGTGGCTATGGTAGAGACCCTTAATAATCGTTTGAAAGATGATAAATTAGATATTTCTGATATTGGACTGGTTATTATTGATGAGGCTCACTATAATTCTTTTACTAAGCTATTTAAGTTTTTTGAAAAATCCTTTATTCTGGGAGTCACTGCGACGCCATTAAGTTCTAATATAGAACTTCCGATGACCGATAACTATAATGAATTAATTGTTGGTGAGAGCATAGAATCCTTAATTGAAAATGAATTTTTAGCGCAAGCTAATATGTATTCATACAATGTTGGGTTAACCTCATTGGTCGTTGGAGCAAACGGTGATTACACTGTTAAATCATCTGAAGACTTATATACTAACAACGAAATGCTTTCAAAGTTAATGGAAGCCTATAAAGAGCGTTGCGATGGAAAGAAAACACTTATTTTTAATAATGGTATAAACACCTCTTTGTTTGTATATGATTTGTTTCGATCTGCAGGATATCAAGTTGCTCACTTAGATAATACAGCCTCTAAAAAAGAACGTACTCAAATTTTAGAGTGGTTTAAGAAAACACCTAATGCCATATTAACTTCTGTAAGTATACTAACAACAGGATTTGATGAACCTACGGTAGAATCTATCATATTAAATCGAGCCACAAAATCTCTAACACTATACTATCAAATGATAGGTAGAGGGTCTCGTATTTTGAAAAATAAAAATTCCTTCGATGTCATTGATTTAGGTAATAATTTTCATCGTTTTGGACCCTGGGGAAGTACAAATTTAGATTGGCAACGTATTTTTAAATATCCAAATTATTACTTAGATGGTGTTTTAAGTGATGAAGATCTTGAAAGTAATTTTATATATCAAATGCCTGATGATATTCGGGTATCTTTTTCCAATTCTGAGGTAGTTTATTTTGACATCAATAAAACCTATATAAAATCGATTAGAAGTGGGGAGTCTTCAAAAGTAGTATTAATGCGCTCAATTGAGCAACATGCTTTGATATGCATTGAAAACAGTGAAGATATTTATGATGCTTTAGCACTTGTCAAATTACTTGCTGACGATATTGATTTCAGAATTCACCGCTATTCAAAATGTATAAGCAAGAGCACTCACAATTTTTTAACTTGGCTTAAAGAAGATTATAAGAAAAAACTTCGAGCCTACTTGAGAGAAAATTTTGATGATGTTTTTGAAAAACTTCAAAAAATATAATTCTATATGATTAACGCACTTATTTTATTTTTAATTATGAATACCTTTCAATCACCATCACTAATTTTTAATTTCGAGCCTGGAGTATCGACTAAGGGCTGGAGAGTTGTTGATGACCGTGTCATGGGAGGAAGGTCTGAAGGCAACTTTGAAGTTAATTCGGAAGGTTTAGGAGTCTTTGAAGGTTACGTTACCACTGAAAATAACGGTGGCTTCTCATCGCTTAGATATAACTTTGAGGGCCTTAAGACCGCTGGATTTACTTCTGTTATTTTGAAGCTAAAAGGAGATGGAAAATCTTATCAGTTCAGACTCAAAGGATCTGATAACCAACGCCATTCTTATATTTATTCATTTAAAACTTCTGGCGAATCACAAGAAATAAGTATTCCTTTAAAAGATTTTGCACCAAGTTTTAGAGGGTATACCTTAGATATCCCAAATTTTGATGCTGAGCAAATTGAGCAAATTGCCTTTTTAATTGGAAATAAGGTCAAAGAAAATTTTCGTTTAGAAATTGAACGTATTTCTTTGAAGTAATTTTCAGGAGGTCCTAAAACAAAAAAAACCTGCACTTTATTAAGTAGCAGGTTTTTTATTGAATATATCCTTTATTTATTAATGATCACTTTGTATGTTTTGGTGTTTTTATCATCCGATACTTTGAGTAAATAAAGTCCATTATAAAAAGTATGAGTTTCCATAACACTTAAAGTACTCCCTTGTAAAATTGTGCTTTCCAACACAATCTGACCTAGTTCATTTACAAGTTCAAGTTTAAGGTTGTTGGCAAGTAAATTGGATTGTATCGCAATAAAGTCTTGACTTGGGTTTGGGTAAATTACTAGGTTTAATGAGTTAGCATCAAACTCATTGACTGCTAACGAAGAATCGTAATTGGTTGTACTTCCATTAATGTTATTCACACTAGATCCTACCACATTTCCATAAAACGTTGGTCCCACGGCGTAAGGATAGGCTGAGTTATGATTTTCGTCTACAGTAGTGTAATAAGCGTAGGTTCCAGAAGGGTATTCTGGTGTAACCGCAAAACGACCGTTATGTGAATCTAAATATTCAGAACTAGAATTGGCTATAAATTCATAATCTTCTCTAAAATAGCCTAAATCCATTATTTCTTGGTTTCCTTGGTTTGGGCCGTTTGTAATGGTAAATATTTGCCCTACATCTGGACCATTTGCTCTTGTAGTAATTGTTCTCAATGAATACCCAGACTTCATACGTACGATGCCTCCTGAGCCGTTCAGGTTGGCATAGGCATAGGCTCCATAAATAGGAAAGCCATCATATGCAAAGCCAATTAAGGGCGAATGTGCATTTGTGTCAATCACATACAAACCATCGGCAGGATAGGAGTCGCATATATCAGAAACAACAATTAGATCTAAGTCAAAAGCACTAGGATTTTGATGGTGATGATAGTTACCCATGGCTGGATGTGCCTTTGCACAATCAAAGCCACCCATTTCTGCAGGTATGGCATCTCTGTTCCAGTTTTGAGTTGCTTGTGGGCCACCAGGACAAGGGGGATTTCCTGGACCGCCACAAAGAGCGTCTGTACCATTATTCCAAGCCACTCCATCTCTGTAATCAAATAACGAGACTCCATTTATGAAAACGCCAATAGTGCCGCCAAACGTAGCTGATGTATTTCCCGTATTTTGTGTGGGGTTAAGAGGGAGTTTGTAAATAGCATTTTGATTTTCAGCTAATGAGGGATTATTATCTGAAAACGGTCCCGTAATATAGGAAGGTATTCCTGTAGCAGAGACATATACCCAGTTGTTTGAGTAATCTACACTTTGTACATTGGCTAAGACATTGTCTCCTATAGGCGTGGAGTTGCCTTCTACATAATGACGTCCTGTGATGCCGCTGTGGTTTTGTAACCACTCTGTGATCACTGGATTGGATTGTGCCATTGAAAGCGCCGTTAAGGAAACGAATGTGATCAATGTAAATAATTGCTTTTTCATTTAGTTGTTGTTTAATTAATATGTGGATATGAAAATCTGTTGTTAAATAAGAACTCTTTATCTGTGAGAGTTCTTAGGAATACTAATAAATCTACTTCTTCTTTATGGGTTAACTCTAGGTTATTTTTTAAGTCTTCAGCTAAAGTAATATTGTGTGTGATTCCAGAGTTGTAATGTGTGATTACGGCTTTTAAAGTTTCAAATCGGCCATCATGCATGTAGGGAGGAGTGAATTGAATATTTCGGAGTGTTGGAACTTTAAATTTTAAAGAATCTTCAGATTTATTTGTAATCAGCATGCGCCCAAAATCTTTTAGATAAGGATCAAGAGTCAGGCCATTGTTATGAAATTCATTATTTGTAAACAGCGGTTCTGTATGACATGAAGCACAGTTGTTCTTAAATATTGCTAATCCATTTTTTTCTTGCATTGTAAATTCACCCCCCTTTTCATTTCTAATGTATTTATCATACTTTGAGTTGTAAGAATTTAACATGACTACAAATTGTGTCAATGCCAATAATGTCTTTTGTCCTGTGACCAAGCTATCTTTATAGGAATTATAAAAAAGTGTTTTGTATTTTTTTGAGGCATTTAATTTAGTAACAACCTCTTTTAAAGATGAACCCATTTCATCTTCGCTAGAAATAGGAGCAAGGGCTTGTAATTCAATATGATTCACGCCTCCATCCCACATAAATGAAGTGTTCCAAGCTAAATTCATTAAGGCCATAGAATTTCGTTTTCCAATTCTTCCTTCAATTCCGTGGCTTAGGTCATGATCTACATGAGTAAATCCGGTGGCTTGCAAATGACAAGAGGCACATGAAATACTTTGGTCTCTAGAAAGTATTGGATCGTAAAAGAGTTGGCGACCTAGTTGAAACTCATTTTCTGACATGCTTAGTTTTGATAAGTCATAGTGAGGCATTGGCCAGTAGTCTGGGTACTCAAATAGGAGCGTCTTTGTTTTAAGAACTACAAAGCTGCTACAAAAAATTAGGAGCAAAAAACAAAGACTATATTTAAGGTTGTTATTCAATTTTTTGGAGAGTATTAGCGAATATTGATGCGAGTTCATTTGCATTTTCTCCAGGGACCATAACTTGGTTGTACATATCTAATTCAATAGAGTCAAAAAACAGATCAAGATTTAGGTCTATTTGTGAGGTTTGATTATCTAATGTAAATGAGAGCCTTCTGAGTGTTTTGTTAGGTTCTTGGTAACCACCAATATGAAATTGAAACTTATTTTTACGTGTATTACAACTTGGACTAATGCCTTCAACTTTAAAATTAATATAACCACTTTGCCATGACCAAAACATTCCGTTAGAGGGATCTAATGCGCCAGAATGTGCTCCAGAAGTATTCAATTCACTTTCAACACCCACATTAAATGAGATCGTATCTCCACTAGTAAAATGAAATGTTTGTAAATGTAGATGAAGTGTTTCAGGTTTGAATATATTTATTAAATAATTGCTGTTTTTAATACTTTGAACGTTACCATCTAAAGTTTTTAATTGAAAGTCAGTAAGGTAAAATTTTAGATCAGTAAACTGTATAGAATCTTTTTTAGAAGAAACATACCAGTCAAACGTCGTTATTTTTTTATTGTTAAAATTTGGATTAATTATTAATTCAACTGAAGAGTCTACAAAACTTACCAATACAGAAGCTAATCCTAAAAAAGGCACTATAGTTAACAGTATCTGTCGGAATTTATGAGTCAAAGTAGCTTCGTTTATTGTACAATAGTGAGACTATTTTAGTTAATCATAGTTTAATATGAAAATATAAATGATTTTGTCAAAGAGAATAAATTTTTATACAATAGTTTATTAATCATGTTTTTAGACGACTTTAAGAAGGATATTAATGAAATTAACATAAAAAAAACACCAATTAAAAAAAATAAAATCAAAATAAAATCAAAATAAATAGAAAATAAGATGATTAAAGTGTTGTGAATTGGAAAAATGTTTGCATTTTTGCAAAAAATATTATTTTAATTTAATTACATTATTATGGGTAAAGGAACAGTAAAGTTTTTCAATGAGTCTAAAGGATTTGGATTTATCACTGAAGAAGGAGTTGAAAAAGATCATTTTGTACACATTTCTGGATTAGTTGACGAAATTCGCGAAGGCGATACAGTTGAATTCGATCTTCAAGAAGGTAACAAAGGATTAAATGCAGTAAACGTAAAGGTTATCTAATACATATACTTTAAAGTTTTATAAAAGCTCACCATTTATGGTGGGCTTTTTTTGTGCTTTAATTATATTCTATCGTAGCGACTGGAATCTCTTACATTTTGTTGTGTTAAAATAATTTAGCCCTTAGACTTACTAGTTCAAAATATTGGTGTAGTTTCGCGGCTTCTAAAAAAGTATTTATGAAACGTATTAGTCAGTATAAAAAGCTATTTGGTATTGAAAAGGAAATTGATCTCAAAGTCCTTAAAAAAAGTTACCGTAATTTGGTGAAAGAATGGCACCCTGATAAGTTTCAAGATGGCGACACTAAAGCTGAAGAAGCTGAGCTTAAAAGTCGTGAAATAATTGACGGTTATCATTTTTTAGTGAGCATAGCACCTGAAACTATATCAGCTAATTTAGAAGCTTATACAGAGACGATCACAAATGCAGGCATTGCAGATTACGTGCACAAAGGGTTACTATTGGAAATTACCTTTTTGGATGGTACAACCTATGAGTATTTTGGGGTTACTAAGCAAATTTATATAAAAATGGTGAATTCAAATAAACTGAATCGTTTTGCTAAACGCTCCATTTATCCAAAGTTTACCTACAGAAAGTCCAAACGCACTTTAAAAGAAGCCTAGTCACTTTTTTATCAAAGCCATCATAGGCGTTTACTGTTTATAGCTTTTGAATAATTAGCGTTGTATTTATTGAGATTCTCGGACTACGTATTGTTATATTTGCTTAAAATTATTTTATGTCAAAATCGTTTTCCGATTTAGGAATTAGCTCGTTACTTCAACAAAGTTTATCTGATTTACAACTATCTGTCCCTACAGATATTCAACAAAAAGCCATACCAATAATTCTTGGTAAAACTGAAGACGTGGTTGCTATAGCCAAGACAGGAACTGGAAAAACAGCCGCTTTTTGCTTGCCATTATTACAATTAGTTGATCCTAAGGACTCGAATGTTCAGGCTCTAATACTGGTACCTACAAGAGAATTAGGGCACCAAATACATGCTAATTTAGTTTCTTACGCTTCTTTAAGCTCTGATATATCTACGGCCGCCCTATGTGGTGGTATTTCAATAAAACCTCAAATAGAGCGATTAAAATCAACTCCACAAATTGTAGTGGCAACTCCAGGCCGTCTTTTAGACTTAATATCTAAAGATGCTATTAGTCTTAAAGCTCTTAAATATTTGATTTTGGACGAAGCGGATGAAATGGTAAATGCATTTAAAGATAATTTAGATCAAATTATAAAAGACATTCCAAAAGTGCACCGAACTTTAGTGTTTACAGCCACTTTATCAGGCGCTGTAAAGCAATTGGTACAAAACTATATGTCTAAGCATGTGCTGCAAATTGAAGCCGATATGAAAACGCTTGGTCATCAAGGAATAGACCATCAATATGTTGTTGTAGAACCCATAGAAAAGTTAGCTGTTTTAATGCATTTTTTAACAACTAAAGAGGGGCAAAGAGGTATCATTTTTTGTAAAACTAAAGCAGCCGTTAATAAATTAGCTAAAAACTTAGCAATCAATAAATTTTCTTCAGGAGCCATTCATGGCAGTCTGACACAAGGGATCCGAGATCGCATCATGGGTCAATTTAGGGAAGGCTTTATTGATATTTTAGTAGCCACCGACTTAGCAGCCCGAGGTATTGATGTTAAAGAGGTAACTTATGTGGTTAATTACCATTTACCTGACACCTATGATGCTTATGTCCACAGAAGTGGACGTACGGCAAGAGCAGGTGCTAAAGGCTTGTCATTAACAGTACTACAACAAGAAGAAGTTGAAAGTATTTCTGAATTTGAAAAAGAACTGGGAATTGTATTTAATCCGTTTAAGAAAGCCGATGCACAAGGCTTAGAAGAAAATAATGGGTTGTTATGGGCTAAAAAAATATTTAAGACCAAACCAAATCGTGAAATTTCTGATCAATTTAAACAAAAAATAACGACTGTATTTCATCACCTTACTAAGGAGGAGTTAATAGATAAGATTTTGGCTAATTATTTGGCTCAGTCAAAAGCCGGAAACTCAAAAGAAGAGGTTTCTAAACAGCAAAAAAAGAACTAAGTGATATGGCAAATAGTATAAAAGAACAACAAGACATTTTAACCAAATTAAACATTCATATGTTAAACCCTATGCAGGAAGAAGCTATTTCTGTTATTGATGTCACCACAAATACTATTCTACTATCGCCTACAGGCACCGGAAAAACGTTAGCGTTTTTATTACCAATTATAAAAATTTTAGATCCTGAATGTCAAGATGTTCAGGCATTGATTATTGTGCCATCCCGTGAATTAGCCATTCAAATTGAACAAGTCGTTCGTAGTATGGGATCTGGCTTTAAAGTAAACGCTGTTTATGGAGGTCGCCCAATGTCTAAAGACAAAATAGAAATTAAACATGTTCCTGCTATTTTAATTGGAACTCCAGGTAGAATTGCGGATCACTTTAGTAACAATCGGTTCTCAAAAAAAAGTATAAAAACGCTTATTTTAGATGAGTTTGACAAGTCTTTAGAGGACGGATTTGAATTGGAGATGAAAGAAATCATCAATCAGTTACCCCATATAAACAAACGTATTTTAACTTCTGCAACACAAAGTCTAGATGTTCCTGGGTTTGTTCGTTTAGATAAGCCAACGACTGTTAATTATCTAAACCAAAAGGTGGTTTCAAAACTGCAGGTTAAAATTGTTAAATCAGTCTCAAAAAATAAGCTACCTAGCTTGCTGGAACTTATTGATCACTTAGGCAATCAGAATGGAATTATATTCTGTAATTTTAGAGATAGTATTGAAGTTGTGAGTCGTTTCTTAGATAAAAATAAAATCAATAACAGTTGTTTTTCTGGGGGTATGGAGCAAAAAGATAGAGAACGATCTTTAATAAAATTTAGGAATGGTACCAATCAAATTTTGGTTGCTACCGATTTGGCTTCAAGAGGAATTGACATTCCCGAATTAAGTTTTGTAGCTCATTATGAGATGCCTAGAGCTTCCGAAGAATTTACACACAGAAATGGACGTGCGGCAAGAGTAGACTCTAAAGGGACTGCTTACATATTAAAAGTAGAAGATGAAGAACTGCCTATATACGTTAAAACATCTAAAGGCGTTAATATTTCAAAAAAAGTCGTTAGAAAACCACAATATTGGGAAACTCTTTTCATTTCTGGAGGTAGAAAAGATAAAATTTCTAAAGGTGATATAGCTGGACTCTTTTTTAAACAAGGAAAATTATCAAAGGATCAACTTGGTACGATTGAACTAAAACAAGATTGTGCCTTTGTTGCCGTGCCTAAATCTATTTCTGAAGATTTAGTAGAGACTCTAAATAATTCAAGACTAAAAAAGAAGAAAGTAAGAGTAACGATCTTATAGTAAGATAAAAAACCTTATACTTTTTTTGTATTAGGCTTCACTTTATTCAAACCACCACATTACATAGCGTCCTTTTTTATTACCTAAGGCCATTGGAATGACTTGGAAGTTCGCTTTTGCCTTATTAAGTTGTTTTTTGATTGCAGCAACACTTTCAGACTTGGCGACTAAAGTAGAAAATACCTTTACCTGTTTTTTAAAGATTACACTTTCTTTGATCAGTCTTTTGATAAAAAGAATTTCTCCACCATTACACCAAAGTTCATTTGCTTGGCCTTCAAAATTAAGTAAGAATTTTTCTTTTGCTGCGTAGCCACCTAAATTCTTCACTTTTCTAAGTGATCCTTTTAAAGCCTCTTCTTTAGAACTGTGAAACGGAGGGTTACATACCACAAAGTCAAATTGTTCGTTAGGTTGGATGGTGTTTTTAAATAATGAACCCTTATCTTTTTGGTGACGGATTTCAATTCTATCATTTAATCCTTTTGTATTTTTAATATTAGAATTTGCTATTTCTAGTGCCTTTGAATCTGTTTCAGATCCGACCATTTTCCAATTAAAATGTTGTGCGCCTAAAATACAATAGATACCATTTGCACCAGAACCAATGTCTAACCCAATTAGTTGACTATCTTCAGTACTATTAAATTTTTCTGCAATAAAATCTTTAATATGTAATAAGTAGTCTAACCTTCCTGGAACTGGAGGAATTAAGTAGCCTGAAGGTAAGTCATAATTTCCTAAATTAAAATCGGCAAGTAACATGGCTTTATTTAAAGCAAATACAGCTTCAGAACTACTAAAATCGATAGTCTCTTCCCCAGAAGGATTTAAAAGGATAAATTTTTCTAAGGCGTGGTAGTGTTTTGTTAATCTTTTAAGATCGTAACGATTTCCATAAGGGTTTTTTGCATGCATGCGGCGAAGGTATGCGATTTCTAGCAAAAAGATTAGATATCTGGATCAAATATTATTGTATAGAAATACAACTAATTCGATCAAAAAACTCTTTTACAAACATTGTACAACAAATATCATATCATTATAAAAAGTTGATTGAAAGTAAGTGTTTTAAATTTAATGCTGTTTATTTAAATGTATAGCGCTGTTCTACTGTTGAAGAGGCGTTGAGTCGTTGATTATAGATTTTTATATTATTAAAATCGACTGTAATTTCATCAGAAACTACAACCCCTAAAATACCTGTTTCTAAAACATTTATCACAGCCTCTATAGTTACACCTCCATAACCTAGTATAGGGGTTTTGGTGTTTAAAGCCTCTACGATCGCTGTATAGCCTTTTAATCCTAAGGCTTTAGTAGTTGGTTCTTCTTGGTTTGTAACTTTAAATGGAGATAGGTATATATAATCAACTTCCTTGGATACATAAATTTCGCAGGTATCAAAATTATGGGCCGTTGCGCCAATAATTTGCCACGAATATAATTCTTTTCTAACTAGTTTAGGACAGTCTCCAAAAGCATCAAGATGAACTCCATCTGCTTTAACGTCCTTAGCCAATTTACAGTTGTTTGCTATAATCAATCTTGTTTGGTAGTGTGCGGTAGTCTCTCTAGCTTGCGTCGCCAGTTTTAACAACTTCTTGTCCGAATAGTTTTGAACATCTAACAGTACCAATTCAATCCCTGCAGCACATGCTTTTTGTATATTATCAAGCTGTTCTTTAGGTGAGTTTCCTTGGGATATATAATGTAGTTTTGGAATCATTTACGTAAGTATTTAGAAAGAAACGATTTTCGAGTGTTCCATAAAATAGGATTCAAACCGTTTCAGCATTGAAGTCGACTTTTCTGAGTAGATCACATATTGGCATTTCTGGATGCTTTGCGAAATAGACATGACCGCCGAATAGGAGGAATGCTGTGAAAGAAACTCGGCATCATCAATACTAATTATTTTTAATTGAGCGGTACTTACACCATTTAGTAAAAATAATTTATTCATTGTTTTAGGCGTTGAAATAAGAATATCTGTCCCTTCAAATATTTCTGATTTTTGAATATCAATATGTAGTTGTTCGTGTCCAACATATACGCGTAGCGAGTTATATTTTGTGTAGGCTAAAAACGTCTCGTACATTTCCAAAGCACGTTCCTTGTTTTCAACTAAGACTACCGCTCTAGGTGCATTCCCAACGGCTTCACACTTTAATTTTTGTAGAGTTGTTAATACAAGTGTCGTTGTTTTCCCACTCAATTTAGGAGCTGTACAATACACATTAACACCACTTTTGATAATTGGAATACTGCTTGTCTGAAATGCAGTGGGTGTTAATATGTCTAGAGATTTGAGTTTCTCTTGAATATCAGTATGTAATTTTTTGAAAGGCATATTAATAGAAATCACTGGTTAATGGCGTAGTCCAAATTATAAGCACAAATATACACTCTGTAAACTAAATAAACAGCTAAGTTGATTTTCAATTTATAAATAAACAACCCCATACCGTATGTAACAGTATGGGGTTGTTTTAAAGGCTTTCATTTTAAGAACGAAAGTTTAAATCTTTTTCATAGTAGACGTTGTTACTAAATTCATTTCTATTCCTTGAGCAGAAAGATTCATCTCAATTGTCGCGTTAGTTTGAACTCCACTGCTGATCTCTACAGTTGATTTTCCGTTCAAAGTTCCTGTCCCAATACCTGATACATCTCCTGCAATATCTAAAGATATCATTCCATCATTAATGTTAGCGACCGTGTATTTTGTAACAATTTTCATTCCTTGATTTTCAGATTCAGATTCCCATGAGGACCCAATAGACACTTCTTCTTCTGGAAAATTGATCGCATTTTGACTTCCTGTAAATTGCTCCATTCCAGGAAGAGAAGGTTCAACTTTTACTTCTAAAACATTACCATAACGGTCTACAGAGTTATAGATAGTTGCTTTTAAAATTGGGTCAAATTGTGACTTCATCATTTGCCCCATTTGATCTAATTCTTCACTAGACTTATTTGAATCATAATCCATAACCATACCGCCTTGATTCATATTCATGACAACCGATTCTACTTTAGATTCTAACATAATAGACTGATCGTTTACACTACTTACATTTGAGTTCATGAACATCGTCATACTCATTCCGCCTTGTGCACCCATACTTTGTTTTAACTCAATAGATGTAACATAGTTATCCCCTTTGTTGTAATTTAAACGTAACAAAACAGATTCTTGAGCTGTAGCTGCAAATGCTATCATCAATAATGTTAATAAAATACCTTTTTTCATTGTTTTTTTTTTAAATTTAGTCCAATTTACTAAATGTTTAACTTTTTGTAAGCATAAAATATTATTTTTGTATTAATAGGTTAAAAAATAATGTTTGTCAACTGATGAACACATTTACTTATTTTAATATTCTAATAAAACGAAATTGAGAAATTCTGGTTCATATTGGTTTTATCTATTTAAAAATGAAGAATACATCCAAACTAATTTTTCTTGTTCTCTGATATAATCACTCATTAGCGCATTTGTTCCTTCGTCATCAGCAGTTGAAGCTATGATAAGTAATTCTCTTTGAAGTATTATTATTATTTTAAAAGAAGCCAAAATGTCTTCAACTCCTTTTGTTCCATTACTCACTTGTCCACTTTCTTTTATTTTGGATGTAATGCGGTAATCAGTATAATTATGCTTTGGTGCGTACCCTAAGGTTAATATTCTTTCTGCTACTTCATCAATTTTCAAAAGTAAATCATTGTATAATTCTTCAAATTTTGAATGTAATTCGAAAAATTTATCCCCTTTTATATTCCAATGATAACCGCGAGCATTTTGATAAAAAATTGAATAATTGGATAAAAGTTCATTTAATTTTTCAGCCAGGTGTTTTGCTTTGGTTTTGTCAAGTCCGATTGTGTTTTTAGTATTCATTTTTATTTTTTATAATAAGATTTAATGTTTGATCCTCAGCTATAATTAATCGATCATTTATCTGTATTTGATAAGGCAGTACTCAGAAAGATGCTTTTTATTTCTTGTCAGCCGCTTTTATTTTCTTAAATATAGAATTAGCAGAAATAACTTCGTCGCCTTTCATATACCTTATAGAATCTGAAGCTGAATATGAATATGAATATGAAATAAATAATCTGGAATTGAATACTATTTTTTGAAATAATAAGTGTCCATTATTTTGATGAGTAATTAGAGGCTTACAATTTTTAAACCATAGTATTTGAAAAAAGCTTTGTCTGTGAGGTATAGTCACATTTTCATTATTCATTGAAAAATAAGGAGCCAATGACTTTAATTAAAAATGAAGTTTAAAGTAGTCGTTTTAATTAAATTATATTTTACTTATATTTTTCTAGCTAACAAACTAACCATAAACACTATTGCCAAGCTGTTGGTAAGTATGTATTTTCATTAGTACTTGATTATTAGTAGGGAATTTCATTAACTTCTAGCGACTATTTATTTACTAATTTCTATGTGTTTAATTTTTATAGCATTACTATTTGGTAGGATTTGATAGCCTAATTGATTACTTATTACTTTAACAAATGATGCGCCAAGAAATATAATTTGCGATGTATAATATACCCATATCATTAGTAAAGCTAGTACACTGGCGGAACCAAATGTTGAAGAAATATTACTATGTGCTATATACATTCCAATTCCAATTTTTCCAAAAATAAATAAGACTGCGGTAAATATCCCTCCAAAAAATGTAGCCTTCCAATGTATTTTAGTGTCTCCTAAATATTTATACATTATTGAGAAGACTATAATTAATGCAATAAAAGAAGCCAGATGTTCATATATGTAAGAAAACTTATAATTGGCATGTAAGCTGTCAGAGTGTTTTATTAAAAAAGCATTAATTACTGTACTAACTAAAATAACAAAAAACAGAACTATTAATATTATAAATGACATTATATGTTTAAATAAATATTTCAGAATGCTACGTTTTGGTTTGGTTTTAATATTCCATATGCTATTGAATGAATTGTGTATTTGACTAAACATTCCAGATGCACTAAACGCCAAAGTAAAAAATCCAATAATTGAAGTAAGTATACTGTTGTGATTTATATGTTGATTTTTAATAATAGTTTGAATTTGTAATGAAGCCTCATTGCCTAAAATATCTTTTAATTGTGTGTGTATTTCTCCTGATACTGATTCTTTTCCAAAAAATAGACCAAGTAGAGAGGTGATAATAATTATCATTGGTAATAATGAGAACACCGCATAATATGCTAACGACGCTCCTTTTTGAAATGTATTACTATTAAAAAAATGATCGAAAACGTTTTTTGTAAACTTTAGCATTAAGAATTATTTTTATTTTGTCTTTGAGACTTTTTATTAATTAGTTTTTACTTTAATTATTTTCCGCATTTAAATTAAAAGTTATTATGTCTGCTGTAATGGAATCAGCTGATTTACTAATTGGACAGTTTTAAATTGCTGCTATATGGGGTTAAAAAATAGCATACGAATATGTCATTTTTATATTAAAAAGTCATTTAAAAAAAGATCAATCAGAATTTATTTAAATGCATTTTATTTTACTTTTTTAGAAGGTCACGAATTTCTGTTAGTAGTAGTTCTTCTTTACTTGGAGCATCTGGGGTGATAGTTGTTACGTCTGGCTTCTTTTCCATTTTTTCTTTCATTCTGTTATATGCCTTTACAACGATAAAAATGGCAAAGGCAACAATCAAGAAAGTAATAATAGAATTTATAAACATCCCGTAGCTGACTGCAACTTGTGAGACCCCATCTCCAGCCCCTTCAATTGATTCAGCCACTTGAGGTTTGATAATGTATTTTAACTCTGCAAAATCTACTCCACCAAGTAGATTCCCGATTGGGGGCATTATAATATCAGTGACAAATGATTTAATGATTGCTCCAAAATAGGTAGCCATAATTAGACCTACGGCCATTTCCATAACATTTCCTTTACTAATAAACTTTTTAAATTCTTTCATATTATTTTAATTTTGTATTAATTGGTAAGGCCTAGTAATAGTGCTAAAAATAGAAGTAAGTTGGTAGTTTCTTAAAAGTTGAAAATCTTATTTCATTTTTAACTTTAACATTTTTATTTTTTTTGTTTTCTTAAAAGAGTCTTCGCAATGAGCAACTTTTTGGTAAATAAACTAGTCCTATTTCTAAAAGGAATACAACTTTTAAACAATTAGCGATGTTTCCAATTTATGTATTCATAATGTTTATTTATGGACCGAGCTATATTATGGAGGGTGCTCGAGAAGCAGTTCCTTTAGTTAACACTATTTTATACCAAGTAAAAGCAACCCTTATAAAAGCAGATTACGTATTTGACTCAAATAGCGCTATTATAAATCAAGACATAATTGTGGATGGAAGCCCATTAGCAATTATTCCAAACCAAAATGGAATGTTATTTATTAAAGTTATATATCAGTATATTTAAGAAATTCTCCTTCATCATTTGTTATTTCAAGTTCTTTACTGAAAACACAGGGGAAGTTGGTTGTTACCTCGCTACTCCTGTTTTCTTGTATGCCAGATTTTGAACTCATCCCATTTTGTTTTCAAGAGTTATATACGTAAACTTCATTTCTTTCAATACATTTTTAGTCAAAGTGATCCAACTCAACACTTTCAAATTGTAGTTGAAAAAAGAAAACGTTATTTTTTGATTACTATTTAATTAGTTAGGAGGTGTTCTATTGAGTTAAATACTTAAGCTATTAAATAACTCTTTTAATTTATTATTAGAAGGTTTTGGCGCATCAGGATTTATAATATATCCTTTTGGATCTATTAAAATGAATCTTGGAATCGAATTTATGAAATAGTTTACGATAAACTCAGATTTAAATGCTTTGTCAGCAAATAATTGAATGCCTCCGAGTTCTTTTTCAATAACCATCGTTTTCCATTTATCATAATCATTAGGTTCATCTACAGAGATACTCACAAACTCGATATTTTTATTTTGATAAGTTTTCTCTAAATTTTTTAAGAAAGGAATTTCAACTAAGCAAGGTACGCACCAAGTAGCCCAAACATCAATATAAACATACTTTCCTTTTAAATCATCTAAAGAAGTCGTTCCACCAGCGCTGTTTAAATATGAAATGAATTTTGGAGAATTTTTTCCTTTTCCTACAACAGTGATTAATGAATGTTGATTTGATTGATAACTTTCTATATTTGACATTAATTTAGTTATTTCTTTTTTCTCATTATCAATGAAATCAATATCTAAACCAAGTACCATATCAAGGTTTTTAATGTAATCACTTTCAATAGTTACTAATTTTATTGCAAAGTCTTCTTTGTTCATCACACCAAGAGTTTTGTCTGTTAAGAGAGCCTCTTGGTATAATGCTTTTTTTGCTAAATAGTTGTTAGCATTAGCACCACTTCCAGTATAAACAATCGATTCGTCAAACTGATTTGTATCTAAAGTTAAATGTACATCATGATCATTTTCAAGTTGAAGTTCCGTCATTTCTGTGCCATCATAGACATAAAAACGTCCAGTTACTACATTTAAAGTGTCACTAAAAGTCCCATCATCAGCTACAGTAATTCTCTTTTGAAAATGTCTATCTGTTTGTGAGCTTATAACTAAGGAGTCAGAATTTTGATTTGTTATTTTTCCTGAGAACATAACATAGTCATTCGGTTCTTGTTTACAGCAAATAATAGTTAAAGTAACTATAGTTAAATACATTAAATTTTTGATTTTCATAATTGTCTTTTTAAGGTTGAGTGTTTATTTTATTATTTTGTTTATTAAATTCTAAATCTGCACCTGAAAGGTCTTCTTTCATAAAAATAATAGACTCGTTTTTTGATATTCATTTTTTCAATGAAATCCTGAGAAAATGTTAGTTAATAGTGATGAAATTGTTTTGTCCATATTCTAATTATGACGAGGTTTGGGAAATGAAGTATTTCTTAGATGAAGTATTTAAGCTAGTCAATAGAACCAAAAAACCCCAGTGTTTTAGAAAGGGGGTGCGTAAGGTTATATTCAGGTCCTATAAAAACTCTCTGAAGTCTAATGATTATTTGGCACAGCTTCGCTGAGTAAGTCCCATAATAGTATGTAGAGGGATTACGAAAAGAGAACTAAAAGCTACGTTTACAGCTCATAAACTCCTTTAAAAAAAGTAATTAAATCGTCTTTATGAAAATTGGTTATTGAAGATTGAGACTTGGATCTAAATCAATTATAAATTTATGTAATGAATTACACATATCAAAGTAGACACCCCTTTTTAACAGTATTTTTTGTAGATAATTCAAATATAATTCATTTAACATCAGATATTTAGTGATTGGCTTCAGAATTTGATAAGTAAATTCAAATACTAACTATCTAATGTAATTAAAGAATAATTAACTTTTACATCAATATATTTTGTTAAACATGACCTATCTTTATGGTATGTTTTAATCATAAGTATTTAGTAATTAATGAAGCATCTACTTACAATGAAAAAGCATTTAGATTTAATTAGCTTACTATGGAATTATTTAACCAAAATAACACTCTTTTTCCAACCACTTATGCCGAAATTCTTCAGCGTGTTTGCGCTATAGATCCTGTTAAGTACAGTTCGACCCGAAACTATATAAATGGTGCTGTTACCTTTCTATCTCCATATATATCTAGAGGAGTTATTTCAACAAAATTTATACTTTCCGAAGTTTTAAAAAAAGGATATAAACCCGCACAAATTGAAAAATTCATACAAGAATTAGCTTGGAGAGATTACTGGCAACAGGTTTGGATATCTAAAGGATCAGCTATTAATGCTGATTTGAAACACCCTCAATATCCCGTCTCTAACCATTCTATTTCCGCTTCCTTGGTACAGGCTTCCACAATGGTTGAAGCTATTGATACGGCTATTGAAACCCTTTACAAAACAGGGTATATGCACAATCATTTAAGAATGTATACCGCAGCTATAGCTTGTAATATGGGGCAAAGTCACTGGAAAACTCCGGCTCAGTGGATGTATTTCCATTTATTGGATGCGGATTGGGCGAGTAACGCTTTGAGTTGGCAATGGGTGGCCGGAGCAAACGCCAATAAAAAATATGTAGCCAACCAAGAAAACATCAATAAGTATTGTTTTACAAGCCAGAAAAACACCTTTTTGGATGTGCCTTATGAGGCATTTACATCTTTGCCAGTTCCTGAAGTTTTAAAAGACACTCCTGTAATTAAACTGTTGACGCCACTACCAAAACACTCCGCTGTAACAGTAGACTCTAATATCCCCAGCTGCATTTATAATTTTTATAATATAGATCCTGTTTGGAAAAATGACATTTCAGCCAATCGTTTTTTGCTGTTAGAGCCATCGCATTTTAAGCAGTATCCGGTCTCACAAAAAACTATTAATTTTATCATTAAGTTAGCTAAAGACAACATCGAAAACATTCAAATTTATGTGGGGGAATTCGATACTCTTGTAAGTGAATACAAGCTTGAGAACCTCTTTTTTAAAGAACACCCTCTTAACAAGCATTACCAAGGAACTGAAGATTCTAGAGATTGGATGTTTGACGTTCAAGGCTATTTCCCATCCTTTTTTTCGTTCTGGAAAAAATGTAAAAAACAGCTTACATATTGAGTTCAAAATCTGTAAATATTGTATGGTTAAAAAGGGACCTTCGTTCCCAAGATCATGCGCCTTTATTGAAGGCTGAATGTGCTGGGATCCCGTATCGAATTATCTATCTTTTTGAACCTTCAAGAATTGAGTACCCCGATACCAGTCCAAGACATTTACAGTTTGTATACCATTCAATTGTTGCTTTAAATAAATTGTTAAGTGAGTTTAATAGGCGGGTAGAGGTGTTTTATGGAGAAGCTATGGAGGTGTTTAATTACTTAAATGAAGACTATAATATAAACTCTGTGTTCAGTTACCAAGAAAGCGGAACACAAGGGTCTTGGGAACGGGACAAAATGATAAATGGGTTTTGTAAATCCAATCAAATTAACTGGGAGGAATTTCAAAGAGATGGAATTTTAAGAGGGATTAAAAACAGACAGGACTGGAACAAACAATGGCACCAAAAAATGCATATGCCAGTTCTTCAAAATAAGTATACAATTTCTAAAGATGCACATTTAGAACACCCCTTTTTAATCCCTTTAAAGTTAGAGTCTCAACTAAAAGAGTACCCAAATCACTACCAACCACCAGGTGAGAAAAATGCTTGGAGGTACTTAAAGTCTTTCACTAACCAACGCGGATTTAACTACCAGAAGCATATATCCAAACCTACGGAAAGCAGAATGTCTTGCAGCCGCTTATCTCCTTATTTAGCATGGGGTAATATGAGTGTTAAACAAGCTTTTCAGTTTATTGGAACGCACCCAAATGGGACCAGAAACAGCAAAGCCTTCTCAGCCATGCTTACCCGACTACATTGGCATTGTCATTTTATTCAAAAATTTGAAATGGAGTGTCGCTATGAAACCGAGTGTATTAATAGCGGGTATGAACTTTTGCCACATGAAAAAAATGATTCATTTATAAAAGCATGGAAAACAGGAACCACAGGCTATCCTTTAATTGATGCCTGCATGAGAGCTGTAGAAACAACTGGTTGGATTAATTTTAGAATGCGCGCGATGGTTGTGTCTTTTTTAACACTCAATTTAGACCAAGATTGGCGGGAGGGAACTTACCATCTTGCACGGCAGTTTTTAGATTACGAACCGGGCATACACTATCCACAGTTTCAGATGCAAGCTGGGACTACGGGAATTAATACGGTTCGTTTATATAATCCTGTAAAAAACTCTCAAGAGCATGATCCCGAGGGGGTCTTTATAAAAAAATGGATTCCCGAATTAGCAAACGTTCCAATAGCATATATTCATGAACCTTGGACCATGACGGCCATGGAACAGACTTTTAGTGGAATTTTGATAGGAGAGGATTATCCATTACCAATTGTGGACTTACAAGAAAGTTCTAGAGCTGCAAGAGATAAAATATGGGGACATAAAAAACATCCTGCCGTTCAAGAAGAAAAGAAAAGATTGTTAAGAACGCATGTAAATGCGAGGTAGAAATGAATAGTTATATAACTGATGAATAAAAAGGACTTAAAAATACACATTATTGGGGCTGGTGTAAGTGGACTTATTGCGGCTAGAGTTTTAGAAAACCATGGCTATAATCCAATAATTATTGAAGCTACTGATCGGGTAGGGGGGCGTGTAAAAACAGATTTAATAGACGGTTATCAATTGGACCACGGCTTTCAGGTGCTCCTTACGGCCTATCCAGCAGCACAAAAATACCTTAATTACGAAGCTTTGGAGCTTCAAAAGTTCTTGCCAGGTGCTTCCATTTTTTCATTTAGTGGACAAAAGCTCATAGGCGATCCATTAAGAGCTCCTTCTTTATTATTATCAAGTCTCTTTTCAGGCATCGGTAACTTCTCAGATAAATTTAAAATTTTACAGCTTAACCTAGTTTTAAAGAAAAAAACGCTGACTGCTATTTTTTCTGAGAAAGAACAAACAACCTATTCTTATTTAAAAAAACTCGGGTTTTCGGAACAGATAATTACTGACTTTTTTAAGCCGTTTTTCAGTGGGATTTTTCTAGAAACTCAACTTGAAACATCGAGCCGAATGTTTGAGTTTGTTTACAAGATGTTTGGTGAAGGTCATGCCACCCTGCCAAAATTTGGAATTGAAGCTATTTCCAAACAATTGTTAGAGAATTTAAAAACTACATCTTTTAAGTTCCATGCAAAAGTAGAGGCTGTAAAAGAAAACGAAATCATTCTTAAAGATGGAACCTGCTTAAAGAGTGACTATACAGTTGTTGCAACTGAAGCAAGTGAATTGATCTCAAATTTAAAAAACCAATCTACTGAGTGGAAGTCTTGTGTAACTTTGTATTTTGAAACAGAGACTAGAGTAATTACCAAAAAGCTTATCGGTTTGATATCCAACCCTGAAACTTTAGTCAATAACATATTTTATAATAGCAGTTTAAATATGGGTACTAAACCAGCTAATGAGTTGTTATCAGTCACAGTTATAGACACTCATAGCCATTCTAATGAAGCGCTTATTGAAGCTGTAAGGGCAGAATTACAATCCTATTGTGGAATCACGACCACAAAATTCATCAAACTGTATCATATACCTAGAGCACTTCCAAAGTTAAATAATTTAAAATACGATATGATGCCTTCAGAAACACGGCTAACAGATTCTTTATTTCTAGCTGGGGACACCCAATTAAATGGTTCATTAAATGCTGCTCTGATTTCAGGTGAACGCGCTGCGTTGGGTGTAATAGAGGCTATTTCTAGTGCTAAATAAATACTATTTAAATATAATGTATTTAAACTTTACAAAAAGAATATTAAGTAAAGTGATTAGTCTATAATTCTATTAGCTATAAAATTAGAGCTAAAAACCTCCTAATTTACCTTTACTTAATAGTTCTTATGCATTGGATAATTAGAGACACAACTTATTTGATGAATTCTAATGTTTATAGATGATATAAGTTAAACTTATCACCAAAAAAAATCATTTTAAAATAATAATAATATAAATATATATTACATTTTTTATAAATATAATATAATTTGTTTATTTTTTAATACATTTAAACAATTGATTAACAGTGTTTTGTGTAGTTATTTTGAATAAATATTAAACAAAACTTATAATAATAAAGTTGAGATGTTTATAAATACCCCATGTATAATAACCAAATCTAGCTTTGAATAAACCATGTAGAAAAAGATACCCACCAAATAAACCCATTATAGATACCTACTTAGCCACTTCAGATTCTTCACTATCAAAAATTATTTATAATAGGCATCCCCCTATTATTTTAAACAAATTTTTTATTTTTTATCAAAAAAAGCTAAAAGCTGAAGATTTGGGTCTAAATGTATTTCTAGAATTAATACTAAAACTTTCACAAAAGTATATCCACACAATAGCATGAGTAAATATAATATGGAAAGTTTTAAAATATTTATAGCAGAAGATGACATTAGTTACAGTGAAATCTTGAAGTATCACCTAGAGTTAAATCCAGACAATGAAGTGAAAACGTTTGATTCTGGAAAAAAGTTAATTAAAGCGTTACACGAGAAACCTGATTTAATAACATTAGATTATTCTCTGCCTGACACAAATGGAAAAAAGTTGTTGTCTATTTTAAAGAAAGAATCTCCAAATTGTCAAGTTGTTATTGTTTCTGGACAAGAAGACATTGCTACAGCAGTTCAGTTGTTAAAGGATGGGGCTTATGATTATTTAGTAAAAGATGATAATACTAAGGATAAAATTTGGCAAGCGATACTTCACATAAAAGAAAATTTACAGCTTAAAAATCAGATTGATCAGTTAAAAATAGAAGTTCAAAAAAAGTATGACTTTTCTAAATCTATTAAAGGAAATAGCCCTAAAATAAAAAAAGTAGTTAGGTTATTAGAAAAAGCAGTTACTAATAATATTACCGTTTCTATTACTGGAGAAACGGGTACAGGAAAAGAAGTCATAGCCAAGGCAATTCATTATAACTCAAAAAGAAAAAAAGAACCTTTTGTTGCAATAAATGTAACAGCTATTCCTAAAGAACTAATAGAGAGTGAAATGTTTGGTTATGAAAGAGGGGCTTTTACAGGAGCACAAACAAGACGGAAAGGCAAGTTTGAAGAAGCCGGAAAGGGAACTATCCTTTTAGATGAGATTGGAGAAATGGATGCGAATATGCAAAGTAAACTATTAAGGATCTTACAGGAGAGGGAAGTGGTTAGAATTGGAGGGAATGAAGTTGTGAAATTAAAATGTAGAGTAATAGTAGCAACTCATCAAGATTTACTAGAGGAAGTGAAAAAAGGAAATTTCAGACAAGATTTATATTACCGTTTATTAGGACTTTCTATAGAGCTACCCCCATTGAGAGATAGAAAAGAAGATATATTAATTTTAGCAAAACATTTTATTGAAGAATTTACAAGATCAAATGGAGTAACCCCTAAAAAACTTTCAGAAAAAGCAAATCAAAAATTGCTAGCATATAGTTATCCAGGAAACATTAGGGAGTTAAAAGCAATAATTGAATTATCAACAGTGTTAGCAGATGGTAATGAAATTGAGACTTCAAATATTAACTTTCCTTCTTCAGTTCCACTAGCTGATTTATCCTTGGAGAACAAATCACTCAAAGATTATAATATCATGATAATAAAACATTTTCTAAATAGATATGATAACAATGTCGTGGATGCTGCTAACGCTTTAGATATTGGAAAATCAACGATATACAGAATGTTAAAGAAAAATTTATAGCTATGAAAGGAATTGTATTTACAGGATTTTTAGAATTAGTTGAAGATAAGTTTGGCCTTGAAATAGTTAATCAAATTATTAATGACTGTGAATTAGATACTGACGGTGTTTATACCTCTGTAGGAACATATAGTCATAAAGATATGTTTAAAATGGTGGGTAGATTATCAGAACTAAAAAATATTCCTGTTCCAGAGTTGTTAGAGATATACGGTGAATACTTTTTTGATGTTTTAAGTAAGAGGTATCCACAATTTATGAATCAACCAAATTCATTTAATTTTTTACAGTCTATTGACAGCTACATTCACCCAGAAGTTTTAAAATTATATCCAACAGCAGAACTACCATCATTTGAAGCCAAAATTATTGGTAAAAATGAAATGACATTGTTGTATAAATCTTCTCGGAAAATGTCTGATTTTGCAATAGGATTAATAAAAGGAGCTACTAATTATTTTAATGAAAAAGTAAACATTAATAAAATTAGTGAAAATGCTGATGGTGAAATAGTTCTAATTAACATAAAAAAAATTGGATAAGTATAACGAGGTAGAAAATTTAAAAAAGGCACTTGAAAGACAAAAGCTAGCTAGAAAAAAGGCCGAGTCTTTTATTGAATCTAAAAGTTTAGAACTTTATGAGAGTAATGCTAAACTCTTAAAATTAAATGAAAACTTAGAACAAGAAGTAAAAAGACGAACAACGAAAATTGAGGAGAAAGAGAAGCAATTTAAAGCTTTAGTGGAAAATGCAACTGATATTATTTTTACGATTGATCTAAATGGTTTATTTACGTATGTAAATCCTGTTGCTCAAAAAATATCAGGTTATAAGGAACAAGATCTGTTGTTAATGAGGTTTGTTGCTTTGATTGATGATAGTCATAAGAATGACGTAATACTACATTATCAGAATCAAATAAATAATTCACATGAAATTTCGAACTTAGATTTTCCAATTCGTAGTAAGAATGGTGAACTTATCTGGATTAATCAAAAAGCAAGATTAATTCAAGGAGATAATGGACCAAAAGAATTTGTGGTGATATCTAGAGATATTACGGAAATAAAAGCGGCAAATGAACTTGTAAAAGAAAGTGAAGAAAAGTACAGAGGTATTATAGAAAACTTAAAGCTTGGGATATTAGAAGTTGATAATGATGATAAGATCATAAAAGCTTACCCGCAATTTTGTTCTTTATTTGGTTATAGTGAAGACGAATTAATTAGTAAATCTCCAATTGAATTACTTTTAGATGAATCTTCACAAGAGATAATGAAACAACAAAATCTAGAAAGAATAAAAGGTAAATCGGGAGCATATGAAGTTCCACTAATTAAAAAAAACGGAGATGTCGCATGGGTTATTATTAGTGGAGCACCATTTAATGGAATAGACGGAAAACCTAAAGGGACAATGGGGATTCATTTAGATATTTCTGAGAGAAAAAAAATGGAATCTGATTTAAGAGAAGCTAAGTTAAAAGCTGAGGAATTGAATAAGGTAAAAGAGATGTTTTTAGCAAACATGAGTCATGAAATAAGAACCCCTATGAACGCTATTGTTGGGATGTCTGAATTACTTGAGCAAACAAATTTAGATCAGTCTCAAACAAGCTACTTATCTGCTATCAGTTCTTCATCAAAAAATTTATTGATTATAATTAATGATCTACTAGATTTTTCTAAAATTGATTCGGGTAAACTGTCATTAGAAGTAGTTGGGTTTAATTTGAATAAATTAATCAATAAAACAGCTGAAACAGTTAGTTTAAAAGCAGATGAAAATGGGGTTGATGTCATATGTAAAGTAGACAAAAACTTGCCAATAACATTAAAGGGAGATCCTACAAGATTAGGTCAGGTGTTGCTTAACTTATTAAGTAATGCAGTGAAATTCACCATCAATGGATCTGTTATGTTAAGTGTTAATTTAGTTAAAAAAGAAAATAATAAATATTGGGTTGAATTTACTGTTAAAGATGAAGGTATTGGAATTTCTAAAGAGGAATTAACGACTATTTTTAAAGATTTTTCACAAGCAAAAGACTCTACTTCAAGACTTTATGGTGGAACTGGTTTAGGACTTTCTATTAGTCAAAAAATAGTTCATTTAATGGACGGTGACTTAACAGTTAGAAGTGAATTAAATAATGGGTCGGAGTTTTTATTCACTATTGAGCTAGAAGAAGTTGATTTTGAAGATATTGTAAATGAATCAAATGATAATTACGTTATTAAATCCAATTTTAGACAACGTAATATTTTATTGGTTGAAGATAATCCCGTTAACAGTCTCATGGCAAAAACTATTCTTGAAAAATGGAATTGTAAAATTGACTTAGCTGAAAATGGAATTGAATCAATTGAAAAATTGAAGACACAATCTTATGACCTTGTATTAATGGATATGACTATGCCTAAAATGGGAGGGATAGAAGCAGCTCAAATTATTAGAAATGAATTAAAGATTAAAACGCCTATTATTGCGTTAACAGCTAATGCAATTAGTGGATATAGTCTGAAATGTCTAGATGCTGGTATGAATGATTATTTATCCAAACCTTATAATCAAATCGATTTAAATAAAGTGTTAACTAAATGGATTCGATTTTCTGAAGACATAAAGGATGAGACATTAATCAATCTGTCTAAATTAGAAGAAATGGGAGATCCTGTGTTTCTTGAAAAAATGGTTGCTATTTTTTTGGTAGAAACCCAAAAACAGATAACTCTATTTAAAAAGGCGATTAATAAATCTAATTTTGAACAAATTCGATTCACAGCCCATAAAATAAAACCATCTTTAAACTATGTCTGTGTTTCTAGTTTATATTATGAAGCAAGAACAATAGAAATTTGTGATGATGACGATGACAAGTTGTTAGCAAGGACAAAAGCATTTATTAACGTATTGGAATTGGTTATGAAGCAATTAAGACAACGTAAATAATTCCCAAAATAGGAAAACTCTTCTCTATTTAGAACACTTATCAATACTTTAAAATCTTAAACCACTGGTATACAGGTGCTTATTTTTTTCGGAATACTTTTGGACAGTATAAGATTAAATTAAAACTTATACTATGAAAAATACAAAAAGTGTTACTAAGCTGTTTGATTCAGCTTTTAAACTGATTTATCGTAACACATCAATTTTATAACACACAACTCTTTAATTCAATCACTCCCTAGTGTTGTTTTACTAATTTAAATACCGTTTAGCTATATGTTATTATAGTTGATGACGCATTTAGTGTGTAAGCTTATAAAAGTGGCTTAAAAGAGGTCCTAAGCTTAAAGTTTTAACTCAATAATATTTTATTTAATATTTCCTAAAGCATACAATAAACTATAGTTATTGGTAAACAACTTACAATTATAAATTAAGGTAATTACAACATTAATGCAGTCATTAATGATATTCAAAAAAAACAAATTACTCAAAACTAATTATCATGAAAAATTTACAAAGAATATTCATTGTTGAAGATGACACATTTTATGCAGGACTTCTTAAAAATGAAATTATAAAAAATAGATTAGGGGAAGTTGAATCTTTTTCATCAGGGGAATCCTTTATGAATAATCTTTTTAAAATGCCCGATATCGTATTGCTTGATCATAATTTAGGATCTATGCAAGGGGTAGACATTCTAAAAAACATTAAATCTCTCAATCCCAATATTCAGGTTATTATTTTATCTGCTCAAGTCAAAATGAGAGTTGCAATTACATCATTAAAGTTCGGTGCATATGATTATGTAGAGAAAAATGATTTTGCATTTGACAGAATTAAAACACTCATAAAAAGCATCACTAAATTTAATCAAATAGTAAAAGAAAAAAAGCGTTTAAAAATTGCTAAAATTATTTTTACTGTACTTGTAACTACTTTGATTTTGTTAGGAATCTACTTAGAATTATGAAAAAGAAATAACCAGATAAGACCAAAACCAGAAACCATGAAAAAATTTAGACCAACTCCTTTTTTAATAACAATAGCTTTATTTGTTAGTTCTTGTGCATATCAGAATATTTTAGAATCAGACAATCAAAACGATATTTCAGAGCTCCTAACAATAAACTCAAATTATCAATATAGGATTAAAGTAGATGATAAACTGAGTATTAGTATTTGGAATCATGATAACATGAGTGTTGGTTCATTGTTTGGGATTTATAATTCTAACGAAGTTTATGGTAAGTGGGTGATGGTGGACGCCGCAGGATATATTATGGTCCCTAAATTTGGAAGAATAAGACTTATTGGATTAACCTGTGTAGAAGCTGCAGATGCATTAGCATCGCTTTATTCAGAAATTTTAGTAGATCCTAACTTAGTGGTAAAGGTCTTAAATAGAGATGTTACCATTTTAGGAGAAGTTAGAACTCCTGGTAAGTACATCATAGAAAAACAAAGAAATACCTTGACAGAAATTATTGGTTTCGCTCAAGGCTTTGAATTTTATGCAGATAAAAAGAAAATTCAACTTATTAGAAACAATAAAAGCTATATAATAGATTTTACTAGATTGATAAACAACAACTATCAAATCTTAATTCAGGCTGGAGATGTTATAAATATTCCAACAAGAATAGGAAAATCAATTGATAAAAAAGCACCAACCTTAATTCCTTTTGCTAGTGCATTAACAGCTATTGCGTTAATTGTTTCAGTAGTCTTAAATTAAATAGTATGGCTTCATTTCAAAACATAAAAAAACAGCTGTTACCTTTAATTAAGGGGTTGCCTATAATTATTATAATATTTATAGTGTCCATCTTTATATCTAAAAAAATCATCCAATATACACCTACAATGTATTTGTCTATGGCTAAGATAAAATTGGATAATCAGAAATATGGAGCGTCTAACGCACTTCTATACAAAGATTTCGATGTTTTTTCATCTGATGACAAAATAGAATCTGAAGCAGAATTGTTAGGATCTCATTTACTGATTAGAAAAGCACTAGATCGGGTCCAATTTGATATTACTATAAACAGAATTGGAAGTATCAAAAACACGTCATTATATAAAAATAGTCCAATAGATATTGAATATAATTTTATTGATACTAAGTTATTTGATGTGTTATTTAAGCTAACAATAACTGAAAATAATTTAGTAATTAAATATGAAAATAATGGAGTAGAAGTCATCAAAAATGGAAAGCTGAACAACGCTATGAATATTAATGGAAATCAAATAACGATCAATAAAAATGATTTTCTAATTAAGCTAAATGACTTAGAATTAGAGGGTCAATATTCATTTTTGATTTATTCGGAAGAAGGGCTTATTAATAAAGTTAAAGAACAGTTAGATGTAAAACCTATAGATAAAGAAACATCTGTTTTAAGAGTCGTTTTTAAAGACCAGGTATCTAGTAAAGCTGCAGATTTTAATAATGCATTATGTGAAACTTATATAGAAGATTACATCATTACAAAAACGTATGCCGCTAATAAAACTGTTGGTTTTATTGATGTAAAATTAGAAGAGATAGGAAATGACTTGGCAATTGCAGAAGAAAAATTGGAAAGCTATAAAATGAGAAATGACGTTGTTAATACGAGTCAAGAAACTGAAACAGGGCTAAGGCAATTATCTAATCTAAAAGTTCAATTAGTAAATACTGAAATAAATGAAAAAGCTATTTTAGAATTAGATGATTATATAAAGAATGGGAATTATTTTGAAGAAACAGCAGTCAATTTTGGTTTTGGAGATTTATTAATGACAGAGTTAGTTAAAAAACTCAAATTATGGAGCGATGAAAAGCAAGATCTATTGATTAAATATAAAATAGGAAGTGATCAAATAAACGCAGTAAATTATAAAATAGAAGAAATTAAGCGTTACATAAAAGAGGCAATTAAATCAAATAAAAGAGAAATTATTACAAAACGAAAAAAGTTAGAAGCTGAATTGAAAATACTATCTAGTCAATTTAAGGGTATCCCAACAAGGGAAAAAGATTTACAGATTTTAGAAAGAAAATTTCGTTTACAAGAATCAGTATATAATTTCTTATCTCAAAAAAGAATAGAAGCCTTTATTGCATCAACATCATCAACATCTTTTCATAGGATTATACAGCCAGCTTATGCGTCCAAGTTGCCAGTATCTCCTAACAAAACTTTAATAACGTTTGTATGTGGTTTTTTAGGCTTAGTTATTGGGATTTTCTTTGTATACATCAGGCAGTTTGCTAGAGCAAAAGTGATAGGGAAAGATGATTTGGAAATAAACTCACAACTGCCAATTGCTGGTGTAATTAGAAATGTAAATACTAATATCAACGCAGAATACCTCACATTATCTAAATCATTATTACTTAAAAACACAATTCAACCTAATCAAGTAATTGTCATTACTTCATCTTCAGCTCAAGAAGGAAAAACAATAAGTGTAGAAAATCTTGGAATCGCCTTAATGTCATTAGGTCATAAGGTTTGTTTAATTGATTTTGATAATATCAATTACGATTTGTCAGCTAACTTTCATAAAGCTAAAGATTTCACAGATGCAACTTCAAAAGACTTTAATAAAAATGGACTGGAACTAACCACTAAATACAAAGAAACTCTCTTAGGAGAGGACTTTGCAATGTGTGAATCTAAATTAGATGAACTTAAAATGTATTATGATTTTATAATCATAGATACGTCACCAACTGCAATATCAATTAAACCAGTACAATTAATGAAGCTAGCAGATCTTAACCTTTATGTAATTAAAGTAAATTTTACAGCAATAAGCTATATCAGTAATGTTGATTTGCTAGTTGAAGAGTATGGGTTAAACAACACTCACTTTTTATTAACAAATACACATAAAGCAACTAACTATAGCGGAAACATAATTGGTTCTGGTTTTGCAAGTAAATCCCGAAATAAAGGATTCATTAACAAAATTAAGCAATACATAAACTATTACTTATGAAATAATGATTAAAAAACTGACACATATTTTATCAAAAAACACACTTCAATTAATAGTTTTGTTAGATCAGGCATTAGTAAGTGGAGTTAATTTTTTAGTGGCAGTCTTGTTGGCGCGGTTATTAGGAATTGAAAAATTTGGCTTGTATACATTTGGTTGGATGTGGGTTATGTTTATTAGCAGTATTCAACTAGCGTTTATTATATCCCCACTCTTTACACTCTATCCAAAAAAAAGAAATGCTACAAGTTATTTAAGCGGAGTGCATGTTATTCAATTGGGTTTTTCGATAGTAACATTTGTAATTAGTTTTGGACTTATTAAGTTAGTGTTTCTTTACAAGTCAGAATGGGAGATAGAAGGGGTGCTTTATAGTTTACCTTTGGCAGCCGCTCTATTTGTTTTACAAGATTTTTACCGTAGAGTAAATTTCACACTTAAAAAACCAATTAGAAGTTTAATTTCAGACAGTATTTCTTACGTTGGACAGCCTCTTGGAATCCTCTTATTAGATTATTTTGATTTACTTTCAATTCACTTTACCTTTTTATTAATATGCGTTTTGTTTAGCACTTCTATTATTTACAATTTACCAAAAGTCAACTTTACTCTAAATACCTCAAATATTAAAAACACCTTTGCTGAGAATTGGTCGTTCTCTAAGTATTTGGTGGGGACCGCCTTCTTGCAATGGGTTTCTGGTAACTTTTTTATAATCGTTGCAGGAGGGATTCTCGGTCCTATAGCTATTGGAGCTATTAGAATAGCACAAAATTTAGTGGGTGTATTACATGTACTCTTTTTAGCTATGGAAAACATCATTCCAATTAAAGCAGCAGAAATATTAGATAAAAAAGGAAGTATTAGTTCTCTTAATTACTTAGGAAAAATGCTCATTAAAGGAGGGGCCTTAACTTTAATTGTGTTGCTATTGATTGCCATTTTTAGAACTCAAATTATTTCCCTTTTCTATGGAGATGAATTCCTTCAACACGTCAATCTCTTGTTAGGGTTTACAGTACTATATGTATTAGTTTTTGTTGCAACAATCTTAGGATTTGTAATTCGAACATTTGAGATGAATCACCTGTTTTTTTGGAGCTATATTATAACTAGCATCTTTGGTCTTATGGCAGCAAAACCACTTATTACTGAGGTAGGAATATATGGTGTTTTGGTAGGCTTATTTGTTAGTCAAATAATTAATATCAGCTTTTACATATTAAAACTTAATTCAAAATTGAAACTATTATGGAGATAATTCACGTCATACTTGGAAAAGCAAACCCTAATAGAACGAATGGGGTAAATAAAGTAGTTAATAGCTTAGCTACATATCAAACTAAAAAAGGAGTTAAAATCAGTGTCTGGGGAATCACTAAAAACCCAATACATGACTATCCTGAAAGAATCTACGAGACCATTTTATTTAAAGAAACTTCAAAAATATTCTTACCTAAAGGAATTAAAGAAGCAGTCCATAGCAAGGGTCAAAGTACTGTTTTTCATTTTCACGGAGGGTTTTTACCTCAATTCATTTTAATTACTAGACTAATTTTAAAACAAGGATTATCTTATGTATTTACTCCTCACGGAAGTTATAATACCATTGCAATGAAACGTAGTCATTGGAAAAAAAAGATGTATATCAGTTTGTTTGAAAAAGAATTGGTTGAAAATGCAAAAGCTTTACACTTTATTGGAAAGACCGAAATAGAAGGAGCAGAAGAATTATTCCAATTAAAAAACTATTACTTAGTACCAAACGGACAAAATACTAGCGAATTAGAAATTTTAACCGAGTTCAAAAAAGAAAATTCGTTTCCCATTTTTGGGTTTTGTGGTCGTTTAGATGTTGAGACAAAAGGACTCGATCTTCTATTAAAAGGATTTACTGAATATCTTGACATCAGTCATAAAAAGGGAGAATTGTGGTTGATTGGTGATGGTAAAGACAAGGAGCTACTAGTAAGCTTGGCAAAAAACTTAAACATAACCAATAAAATAAAGTTCTTAGGAAGCCTTTACGGAAAAGAAAAAATAGAAAAAATGAATCAATTAGATTATCTCATACTCACATCTAGAAACGAAGGGTTGCCTGGAGTTGTTTTAGAAGCTTCAGTACTAGGTGTGCCTTGTATTGTAAGTAAAGAAACAAATATGGGAGAATATATTACTCAAAACGAAGCGGGAATATGCTTAGAGCAAAACACGGTTGCAACAATTGCATTAGCCATGCAAACAGCTTCAAATTGGAAAACTATTGGAAGAATTAAACGAGTCAGTAAAAATGCTAAACAAATGATTGAAAAGCAATTTAATTGGAACACTATAGTTCAAAATTTGGAACAACTATATGTCTAAAAAATTACCTTCCATAATAAAAAATATTAGTACAATACTAGTTATTATTTTGTGTATTAAAATAGTAGGCTATTTCTCTATAGTAGAAGATAGAATCATAAATAAAATATTCAAAATTATTACTAGAGTTGGAATGACTTCTATGATTATTATGCTTCAATTTCGTTTGATTAGATTAGGATGTCAACCTCTTTTCAAATATGAAAATATATTGGCAGCAGTACTCTATTTATTTTATCTTTTTATTGCAATTGCCTCATTTACATGGTCTAGCGACCCTGCATATTCCATATTACAATGGGTAATGACTTTTGAGAGTTTAGTGTTTGTGTATGTGTTTATGCGTGTAATAAGTATTATTAATACTTATTTTTTTGATTATGAAATTGATCTAGTCAAAACATTCGCATTATCAATATTTCCTATAATGGTCATTTTTATAGCAGGCTCATTTATAGAACCAGATTTATTTTATCGAGGAATGCGTGGAGGAGAAGAACAGCGTTTGGGTGGTTATTATATGAATCCCAATGAATTGGGAATGCTTTCTAGTATTGGTGCAGCAATGGGGTACCTCTATTTTCAAAAAGCGAGACTTAAGTTATTTCCTATTATCATAATGATAACTGCAATAATGGTACTGTTGCTAACTGCCTCTCGTTCTTCAGCAATTGGATTTCTACTAATAATGGGGATCTTGATTTTACAATCAGATAATAAAAAAATAAAAATGGTCATGTCTATAGTAGTTGTTTTAGCCACACCTGTATTTTTAAATTTTGTAATTTTTAAAGGGGGTGGAGGGGTAGAAGAAGTGCTAAGTATGACAGGCCGTATTCCTTTTTGGACTGCTTTATTAAATGAAGGAATCGTAAAAGAGCCCTTTTTTGGTTATGGATTTATGCGAATTAATTATACTGATTATTTTGAGGGTTTAAATACCTATGCAGCAAAAATGACTCACAATACTTTTTTGCAAGTATTAATGAATTTAGGATTTGTAGGATTCTTTATCGCCTTTTGGCAATTGGTTCTAACCTTAAATAACTTTTTTAAAGAAAGAAAAACAAATCATTATGGCACCTTTTTTATTGCTTTGTTTATACCTGTATTTATTAACTCTTTAACTGAATTTGGGATTTTTGGAGAAACCAATTATGGCATTCTGTTTTATCAATTCCTAATTTTATTATTTAGTATTCAAATTCGAGTAAACCGTTCAAAAAAAGAAACCCTATTGTTTAACTTATTTCAGAAAAAATGGAAACTAGATCCAAGATTATCGTAAATGAGAAGCAGTATTTATTGGCTTCCATATTATTAAGCGACCTACTTCTTTTAACAAAACTATATGCCCCTAAAAATATGGCACTATTTATTTCCGATCCATTTAAAAAATTGATTCTAGATGTTGATTTCCCCATAAATGTTGTAAACAATAATTCTTTTACAATACTGGTAAGTTTAGCTTATGAAACGAAATGCTTTAAGGGTCTGCAATTATCCGACTTTGATCTAGTTTTAGATTTTGGTAAAAGCAACATGCCTTCAGTATTCAAAAAAATGCAACTGAATTATATTAATAATCCAGACAAGAGTATGAGGTGGGTATATTTTAACACAAATAAGCATGCTTCATTTTTAAGCTTTTACACTACAGAAACAAAAAGAGCTAAGTTGATATCAAATTCAATAAAATTGGCTTTTAATCTTGGTTTAAAATCATTTATTCGTTCAGGAAGATTTACTGTTTACCATAAACAAGAATTACATATTACGCGATTGATAAATCAGGTTGTTCATAGTGAATATTCTATATTTATGGGTTCGGCAGGACCTAATCGAACATTATTATTAGAGTTAAATAATGGGGGAATACCTACGCACTTTATCAAAATACCTGTAAATGAACAAAGTGCTATAACGATTGCTAATGAAGAAGAAAATATCAAGTTATTTAATAGTAAGAATTTTAAAAGTTTTAACGTTCCAAAGCTGGTAGAAAATAAGATTAGAGATGTTTTAATTATAGAAAATATCAAGCCTAAAAGAGCCAGTAGATCTAACAAATTGTTAAAGTTACACTTCACTGCTTTAGGAGAATTAGCATCTAAAACCACAGAATTTTATCAGTTAAAAAACACGAGCTTTTGGCAGGCAATTGTGTATAGTCTTTCGCAGTTAGAACAGGGAGGTCAATATGCAAATATTGTAAATCAGCTATTTCAATTAAAAGAGGAGTTATCTACTACTAAGAACATTATCACATCATTATCACATGGTGATTTTACTCCTTGGAATATTTATTTAGGAACTAAAAAAATACATATTTATGACATGGAACATAGCAGTAATCAAGTTCCGTTACTAAATGATTTCTTTCATTTTCATTTTCAGTCTGGCGTACTTTCTAAAAGAATAGCTATAAATAAGATTATTGAGAATATAAAACAAGCATGTTCAAATAAGGATATCTCTAAAATTATTAAAAAAAACAATGTGAATATTGATGTTTATTTTAAACTATATCTTCTTAAAGCTGCTTCATTTAATTTAGTCGCTTACCAACAACAAAAAGTACTAAGTCTTCAACACCAATGGTTGTTGACAGCTTACGAAGCAATGTTGACAGAATTGTGTGTTTATAAAAGTGAAAGAGCGTTAAGAGGCCTATTTATTGAAGAGTTTAACAATAAACTATCTACAACTACTCATGCATATTTAAAGTTTACTGAAGGAGGCTTAAATAACTTAAAATCAAGTTCTGATTTAGATGTTTTGATATTGAAAGAGAACCTCTCTATAATACTTGGGTTTTGTAAACAACACCCATACACGAACAGAGTAAAGGTTTATACCAAATCATTTATGACTACAGTAGAGCTCTATTTTAAAGATAATACGTTCTTGAGTCTTGATTTGATCCATCAATTTAAACGTAAAGGAATACAATTGTTTAATGCTAAACCTTTATTGATTTCGGCAATGTCTAACGCTAGTGGAGTAGTGGTGCCAGAAATAAAATACGATTTTGAATACTGTTTATTATTCTACACCTTAAACGGTGCCTCAATTCCTGAAAAATATCATGAACACTACAAGACACACAATCAACTTCAAAACAATACAATATTCAATTACATTAATAATAAATATCAATTGAAAATCATGAACAATGATGAGTTGTTTAATTTTAACCCTTATTTAAAATTAAAGCTATTATCCAAAATAGAAAATTGCGTTTTAAACATTAAATTAAATAAACTAAAGAACAAGGTCTATTATGTGTTAGATACATTAAACGATATGGTTTACCGTAGAGGTTTGGTTATTACATTCAGTGGAGTAGATGGAGCAGGAAAAACAACCATCATAGGAAAAGTAAAAAATAGTTTAGAATCTAAATATCGAAAAGAGGTTGTGTTATTAAGACATAGGCCTGGGATACTACCAATACTAAGCGCTATAAAATATGGAAAAGATGCAGCAGAGCAAATTGCGTCAGATTCTATGCCTAGAAAAGGAAAGAACAAAAATTTAGTGTCGAGTGTAGCTCGTTTTGGATATTATTTTTCCGATTATATTATTGGACAAGTGTATGTCTACTTCAAATATGTATTAAAAGGTAAAATTGTATTATATGATCGTTATTATTTCGATTTTATTAATGATGCAAAACGCTCTAACATTCAATTGAATAGGAGCTTCTTAAAAGCCTTATATAGGTTTGTGTTTAAACCAAAATTAAACTTCTTTTTGTATGCTGATTCTAAAACTATTTTAGCACGTAAAAAAGAAATGATAGCTCCAGAAATTGATCAGCTTACCATTCTTTATAAAAATTTATTTGGACAAATGAGTAAGCAATATAAAACGAGCCATTACACTATTATTGAAAACAAACATATAGATATTACCCTTGATATTATAATGAATACTTATGCAAAGTTAGCATAAGCCACAACGCCTTAAGTTATGAAAAATACCATATTAATAACAGCTTATGCAGTCAATCCATACAAAGGTTCTGAAGATGGAACAGGATGGAATATTTCAAGAGAAATTGCTAAAGACTATAAAACGATCGTAATTACCAGAAAAAATAATCGGGCAGAAATTGAAAGGTATATAGAAGAGCATCAAAACCCAATTCATCAAAATATGGAATTTAAGTACCATGATTTACCTTTTTGGGCAATGTTTTGGAAAAAGAAAATTGGACCTAGAGGATACGTACTTTATTTCTACCTATGGCAGTTATTAATGCCATTGTTTATTCTTAGAAATAAGTTAGAGTTCAATCTGTGCCATAATTTAAACTTTCATAGTGATAGCACGCCACATTTTTTATGGGTATTTGGTAAGCCAACTATTTGGGGACCAATCGGACATCACCCTAAAATCCCATTAGATTACATTAAGCATTATGGAAATAAAATAATCATTACTGACAGAAAATATGCTTTAGTAAAATGGATAATGAGAAACCTAGATCCTTTCTTTTATTTAGCAAAATGGAAAACAAATAAGATTATAGGCATAAACTCATCTATTAAAAGTACACTTAGGCTAAAAGATTCGAAAGTTGACATTATTGCCGCGGTAGCAGCAGAAAACCTAAATTTAAAATCAAAAGAAAATAATGTATTTAACGTACTTTCTGTTGGGAGATTTACTCCTATGAAAGGGTTTGATATTACTATTTTGGCTTTTTCAAAATTTATCAAATCTTTAGCTGAAACTAAAAAACATAATATTAAATTAACGCTAGTAGGTTCTGGAGAGTGTAATTCTTATTTAAAGGGCTTAATTAAAAAACATCATATTGGTGGCTATGTAAATATTATTTCCTGGGTAAACAAAGAAAAAATGGATGCTATTTACAAGGATGCAGATGTGTTTTTATTCCCTTCACATGAAGGGGCAGGAATGGTTGTTCCTGAAGCAATGAGTTATGGCCTTCCTATCATCTGTTTTGACAATGTTGGACCTGGAGAATTGTTAAAAGATGCAGGGGTGAAAATTCCTTATACGAATTACAATAAAAGTATAAATCAATTCTATTTAGAACTGTTGGATCTTTATAATAATACAGTAAAAAGAGAGGCAATTTCCAAAAAAGCAATAGCTGCTTTTAAATCTAATTATACTTGGAGTATCAAAGGCAGTAAAGTAAAAGCGATCATAGCAGACTTGTTAATAGAAAAATCTAATATTGCTGTTTTTCATCCTAGCGCCGAATTGTATGGTGCAGATAGAATTTTAGTTAATGCCTTAAAAGCAATACCTAATAATGTGAATAAAAAAGTGTACCTATTTAGAAGTGGTCCTTTAGCGTGTTTCATTAAATCTGAAGTAGAAAATGTTGAGATTATTATTAAAACAGATATGCCTGTTATTTATCGTAAAATATTTACCCCTTTTGGTATCATAAAACTTGTAAGTCAGCTGATTCAGTTCTTATTCTTTTTAAGAAAAGAGAACAAAATAAATCATTTTAAATCAGCTTATGTAAATACGTTGTCATGTTCATTAGTATTGCCTTTATTGGCAGTGCTTAGAATTAAACGCTTTGTACATGTTCATGAAATCATTGACAAGCCTAGGCTAATAGGGGCTTTAACAGCATGGATAGCTCAATTATTTTCTAATAAGATAGTCTGTGTGTCAAATGCGGTATTGTTAGGCTTAAGAAAATATGTAAAACATATTGATAAAAAAAGTGTGGTCATACACAACGGAATAAGTCCTATAGAAGTCAATCATAAAAGGAAAACAGACACAATCAAGTTCTACTTATTTGGAAGAATTAAACCCGAAAAAGGACAGTTTTTTTTAATTGAAGCATTGGCTATAATCTCAAAAGAAAAACTAAAAAACATCAAGTTCGTCTTAATGGGAGGCGTAATGGATGGACAAGAAAATGTTTTAGCTGAATTAGAAGGTAAAATTAGATCGTATGGATTAGAAAATAATGTAGAAATAAGAGACTTCGCTCCAGACATTACCGATGCAATGAGTGATGCGGATGTATGCTTAATTCCATCATTAATGAAAGATCCGTTTCCAACAACTGTATTAGAGGCTATGTCTGCAGCAAAACCAGTAATAACTACTAATCATGGAGGCGCAAAAGAAGCCGTTATAGATCAAGAAACAGGATTTTTGATAAGTCCCAATAATACGAAAGAATTAGCTAACTCTATTATAAACTTAATAGAACGAAAAAAGGAAATTCCTCAATTTGGGGCTAAAGCTAAATTGCGTTATCAACAATTATTTACAATAAATAATTTCAATGAAAAGTGGATCAAATTTAATGTCGCTCATCAGCTCATTTAAATTCTCACATAGATAAAATCTAGTCCATATTTGGAAAATCTATAACTAAATAATATAGTTTACCCAATGTATTGTATGGGCACTACAATTAATGGCATAATTTTTTCAATACACGAATAAAAAAAAACCAACTATGAAAAAAATTGCAATTATAGGAACGGTTGGGATTCCTTCAAGGTATGGGGGCTTTGAAACATTAGCACACCATATAACGGACCATTTGAAAGACGAATTTGAGTTTACCGTGTATTGTAGCAAAAGAGCATACGATAAAAATGAGCGCACAACTTATTTTAATAAAGCTAAACTTGTTTATTTACCTTTTAATGCCAATGGTATTCAAAGTGTTATTTATGATATTGTATCAATACTACATGCACTATTCTTTTGTGATACCTTATTGGTTTTAGGGGTTTCTGGTGGTATAGCAGTTCCTTTTGTTCGATTATTTACCAATAAAAAGGTAATTGTAAATATTGATGGGTTAGAATGGAGAAGAAAAAAGTGGAATAGATTCGGAAAATGGTTTCTAAAATTTTCAGAAAAAGTAGCTGTAAAGTTTTCACATGCAGACATTACAGATAATGAAGCTATAAAAAGATATACTTCTATTAATTATAAAACATTAAGTCATTTAATAGAATATGGCGGTGATCACACAATTGTATTCGGGTTAAAAAAACTGTATGTAAAAAAATGTCCTTTTTTAGAAAAGACCTATGCTTTTAAAGTTGCCAGAATAGAGCCTGAGAACAATATTCATATGGTTTTAGAAGCTTTTTCTAAAGCCAAAGAACCACTTGTAATAGTGGGAAATTGGCGAAATAGTGAGTATGGAGCTCAGTTAAAATTGAAATATCAAAAATTTGAGAATATTATTTTATACGATGCCATTTATAATCAAGAAGAATTAGATATTATTAGAAAGAACTGCCTGGTTTATATTCATGGGCACAGTGCTGGAGGTACTAATCCATCATTGGTGGAGGCCATGAGCTTAAACTTACCAGTTGTTGCATTTGATGTTAGTTTTAACAGAGTGACTACAGAAAATGAAGCTTTCTACTTTAAAAACACAGAAGATTTAATTCAGTTAATTAGTAACCTGAAATATGATAGCTTAATTGAAAATGCTGCTAAAATGGGGGGAATTGCTAATAAAAGATATCGATGGAGTATTATAGTAAATAAATATAAAAACTTGTTTTATACTTTTGATTATAATTATAAGAAGCAAAACATAAAAGCCAATATAACTTCACTAAATAAAGATTACTTACAAAAAAAGGGGTTTGCTCATCTAAGTTCTCCTAAATATTACTACCAGAAAGACTAATTATGAAAGAAAAGAATACCATAATTATAGTAGAGGATAGCAAAGTCTTTTCTGATATAATTGCACTAAAGCTCAACCAAAATTTTTAATTGTATTTTATTTTTAAAATAGTGATCACAGTTTTTATAACATTATTTAATACTTAGAATTTTTGAAACCGTTCGTACATAATATTAAAAAAAAACGAGAAGTTCTATTTTACATAGTAATATTATAGCTACATAGAATACATAGATTAATTAACATCGCGCCATTATTCTTAAATATTGCTTTATCCACAGTAGAAACTAACAGTATAAAATGTCCTATAATTTATATTATGTAAAATAGAATATTTCGGTATCCTGTGTGCTCTATTGCTAATACTTTAGTAATTTTGTGTTGACTAAAAAATAACTATGAAATTACTTACTGTATTCCGTCTCATTGCCTTTTTTGAAGGCTTATCGTACATTCTATTACTATTTGTTGGTGTACCTTTGAAATATATAAATGGCGATGTGACTCTTGTAAAAACGCTTGGAATGCCTCACGGTTTTTTGTTTATGGCCTATATCGCCTTTGTGATTGTATTGCGTTTTGATCATACATGGTTTAAAAAGCATTTCATTCTTATTTCATTAGCATCAATCGTTCCCTTTGGAACCTTTATCGTAGAACATAAACTAAGAAAACTAAACTAACCTCATTATGGAATATTTATATAACCATTTTAATGAACTGTTACTTTCCTGGAAAGTTTCCCCCTATTATGCAGACATAATTGGTCATTCTATTTTGTTTATTGGATTGATATTAATCATTATTTTGGTTGATTATATCATTCGAAAAACGCTTTTAGCTACTTTTTCAAAGATCGCAGCTAGATCCAAAACAAACTTTGATGATATTATGGTGGTCAATAAAGTCCCGCGTAATGTTGCCCACTTAATTCCTTTTATTATTGCCTATAAATTTATTCCTAGCTTGTTTTTTGACAATATTCCTTTACAGGACTTTAGCAAGAAATCTATTTTAGTGATTGGAATTATCCTCACAATAATTGGCGTTAGAAGTGTGTTAAATTCAATTAAATCCTACTTTAAAACGCTTACATATCTTAAAGATAAACCTGTTGATAGTTACATTCAGGTTTTTATGATTTTTGTGTGGCTTACCGGTATTTTTGCAATTGTTGCCATAATTTCAGGGATCTCATTTTGGGAGTTTATAGCCGGTTTAGGGACGGTTTCTGCCATTATTATATTAGTGTTTAGAGATACTATTTTAGGGTTTGTAGCGAGTATTCAAGTGTCTATCAACGACATGGTTCGTATTGGAGATTGGATTTCGTTTGATAAATTTGGTGCCGATGGCGATGTGATAGAAATAAATCTAGCTACTGTAAAAGTTCAAAACTTTGACAATACAATAACAACCATTCCTACCTATGCCCTTATCTCCGATTCCTTTAAGAACTGGAGAGGCATGGACGAGTCTAAAGGAAGACGAATCAAACGTGCTCTAAACATTCGAATGGAAAGCGTTAAAAACTTAAATCAAGACGAAATTATAAAGCTGTCTAAAATACAATTGATTTCTGGTTATGTAATTCAGCGTTCTGAGGCTATAAACACATACAATCAAACGAATTCTATTGACAAATCACTTTTAATCAACGGAAGGAACCTTACTAATATTGGCTTGTTTAGAAAGTATATGGAAACTTATATTGATAACCATTCCGCTATCAATAAAGACTTAATGGTGATGGTTAGACAGTTGCAACCTACTGCCTATGGCCTGCCTATTGAAATCTATGCTTTTAGTAGTGATAAACGCTGGCAAAATTACGAATATATTATAGCTGATATTTTTGATCATATGATCGCTTCAGTAGCCGATTTTGATTTGGTAATTTCAGAACCTTCTATTTTAAGACCTACAAACAAATAATCAATGAGTTCTAGAGATTCGTATTTAAAGTCTTTGCGTCCAGATATTTTAACAAAAACAATTAAGACAGAAATGTCAACGGAAGAATACTTTCAAAACACGGTATTACGTCCTATTATTAAATTTCAAAACGACCTATTAATTGCTGTTTTCCTGCAGTTTTGTAGAAAGTATAAAAATGTTTTTTTTGACTTATCTATAGAAAAAAAAGTGCTTTATATTGAATCTGTCATCGCTAAAGACAGTAAACTCAGAACCAGTTTTAGAGATATGATTATTGGCTTGTTTTCAGTTCAGGAGTATTCTGAATACCTTATAAATGCCTCTGCCTTAAATAAGCGTATGACAGGAATTGTTAAAGAACGATTGATTAGTCACGTGCAGTTACTGTCTGAGAGCGCCTCTACAAAATAGATTCTCCATTTAGATTGGTGGTCAATACAGAACTCATATAGTCAAAATAAGGTCGTATGGCCTTAAAGCTTTCAATAACATCTTGAGTGAATTGTCCTGAAAAAACCTCTTTGTCCGTATATTTTTTGCTAAATATGAACTGCTTTTTACGAATCAAATCAATGTTTGGGTCTTGCTTATCAAATCCTCTTGGAGCAGATCTTAATTCGTCTCCTTCAAGGGACCCCCAAACAGCCTTAAAGCGGGGCTCTGTAATGATAGCTCTGAGATCCTCGGCATCGGTTTCAAATTCTTTTCGAAGTCGCATAAGGTCTTCCTTGTTAGGATTCCAAAATCCTGTTGCAATAAAACTTTCGTTGTTAGGGGCTAGATGTAAATAATACCCTCCTCTTAACTCTGGTTTTGTTCGATGGAAACTGCCGCTAAAATGCGTTTTGTAAGGGGTTTTGTTTTTTGAAAACCGAACGTCTCTATAAATCCTAAATACTTTAAAGTTATCTATCGAATCCACTTGATTTAGCTGATTATACAACTGACTGTAAAATAGCTTTACGTCACTTTCTACAGTTCTAAAAGTGGTAATATTTTCCTTAAACCATTCACGGTTATTATTAGGGCCCTTTAAAGCTGTTATGAAACTAAAAATATCTTTAGATAGCATGTCTTATTTATTATATTCAATTTTATGTAAAATCAACCCAGATGCTGGAGCGATATAATCCATGACGTATTTACTTTCTGGTTTTAAGCTCTTTTTTATATATTCCATATCTATTTCCCCGCGGCCTAATTTAATCAAAGCCCCCATCATTAATCGGATTTGATGCCTGCCAAATCCTTTTCCAACTACCTTTAAAATAAAGCTTTGTTTTGGGAAAAAACTAGCAGTATATAGGGTGTTATCAATCAGTTCACACTTAAAAAGTTCTCTTTCATACACCCCTTCATCAGTCGGTTTATAACAATACGTTTTGAAATTATTTTGACCTTCAAACAACTGCGCCCCTGATTTCATAATCTCAATATCTAAAGGCTCAAGTATGGTTGTTAATATAGGAGCTGCAAACGGATGAAACTTATCCCCATGCGCAAACACATAATGGTATTCTTTTAACTTAGAGTCTTGAATGATATTAAACTTAGCGTCTACTTCTTCAACACTTACCGCTCTGATGTCTTGTGGAAGGTTGTGATTAAATAGCGTTAAGAACTCCGGTAAACTCTCTAACGGTTTGTGGTCTAAAAACAATTCAAAAGCCGCTTCATTTGCTGAAACCATTGCATCAGTCCTACCAGCACCTAGTGTTTTAAAGGATTGCTCCCCTAATATAAAATTTAAAGTGCGATCAATCATTAAATGCACCGTTTTTGTATTGGGTTGTTTTTGCCAACCGTGAAAACGATAGCCTAAAAACTGAACTTTTACTAAGTAATAAAACCGTTTTTTTAACATGATTACAAGGTCGTAATTTTATAAAGAGTTACAAAATTATTGTCTTGATTTCAAAACATCAATTACTGATTCAAGATTGTATCCTTTAGCTTGTAAAAGAATTAAGTAATGGAATAATAAATCGGCACTTTCACTTAAAAATAAAGCATCATTATTATCTTTTGCTTCAATAATAACCTCGACCGCTTCCTCTCCTACTTTTTGAGCAATTTTATTCAGTCCTTTTTCAAATAATTCAGCCACATACGAGCCTTGTGAATCTGCGTTTTCTCTCCGATCAGAAATCACTTTTTCTAGCTCTGATAAAAACCCAAAAGATTCCGTATTTGATTCACCCCAACAGCTGTCTGTTCCTTTGTGACAGGTAGGGCCTTGTGGGGTGACTTGAATCAATAAACTGTCGTTATCACAGTCATTTTGAATACTTATTAAGTTTAAAAAATGACCACTCTCCTCCCCTTTTGTCCATAGTCGTTTTTTACTTCTGCTATAAAAGGTAACCTTTTGTGTTTTCTGGGTTATAGCGAAGGCCTCGGCATTCATGTAGCCGAGCATTAATACCGTCTTGGTGATGGCGTCTTGAATGATCGCTGGGATTAATCCGTCGTTGTTATACTTGATATCCATTAGAGTCGTATGTTAATTTGTTTTGATTGTAATTCTTTTTTTAATTCTTTAATATCTATTTCGCCAAAGTGAAAAACACTCGCCGCCAAAGCAGCATCCGCTTTCCCTTCTTTAAAAACCGTTTCAAAATGTGATATGGCCCCAGCACCTCCAGAAGCAATAATTGGGATGTTTACCGTTTCTGATAGTTGCGCCAACGCTTCGTTAGCAAAGCCCGTTTTTACGCCGTCGTTATTCATAGAGGTAAATAAAATTTCACCCGCCCCGCGGGTTTCAACTTCTTTGGCCCATTCAAATAAATCTAAATCCGTAGGAATGGTACCTCCAGCCAAATGAACACGCCACTTCCCTTCTATTTTTTTAGCATCTATAGCCACAACTATGCATTGACTGCCAAACGCCAGAGATAACTCATTGATAAGTTCAGAGCGTTTGATGGCTGCCGAATTAATGGCTACTTTATCCGCACCCGATTTTAAGAGCTGCTCTACCCCTTTTTTGGTACTCACGCCTCCACCAACAGTGAAAGGGATGTCTATTTGTGCAGCCACATTACGAACCATTTCTACGGTTGTCGATCGAGATTCTAGCGTTGCTGAAATATCTAAAAACACCAACTCATCTGCGCCATTAATAGCATATTGTTTTGCCAAAGCGACGGGATCACCCGCATCTCTGAGGTTTAAAAAGTTAACCCCTTTTACAGTACGTCCATTTTTAATGTCTAGGCAAGGGATGATTCGTTTTGCTAACATAACTAGAGCTGGTTTAATTGATAGGTTTCTAATTGCTTTAAACAGATCTTTCCTTCGTATATGGCTTTGCCTATTATAACTCCTTCACAGCCCAATTCTTTCAATTTGGGAAGCTCTTCAAAACAAGAAACACCTCCAGAGGCTATTAATTTAAAAGGGGATGTCGATTTCAAAAGTTTTTGATATAATTCAAATGACGGACCTTGAAGCATTCCATCTTTAGATATGTCTGTACAAATCACATATGAAATCCCTTTATTGACATAAGAACTTATAAATTCAGTAACTTCCTTATCGCTTTCTTCTTGCCACCCCTGAATGGCAATTTTTTGATCCAAACAATCGGCACCTAATACAATTTTATCAGCTCCATACGTTTCTAGCCAATCTAAAAATAGTTGTGGATTTTTAACAGCAATACTTCCCCCTGTTATCTGTGTTGCTCCAGAGTTAAATGCGATTTTTAAATCTTCATCTGATTTTAATCCACCGCCAAAATCAATTTTCAAATTGGTGTTGCTAGCAATGGATTCTAAAACTTTATAATTAATTATATGTTGAGCCTTGGCGCCGTCCAAATCTACGACATGTAGATATTCAATTCCCACACCTTCAAACATCTTTGCAACTTCTAAAGGGTTTTCATTATAGACTTTCTTTGTGCTATAATCTCCTTTGGTAAGTCGAACACATTGTCCATTTATTATGTCTATTGCAGGTATAATTCGCATGTTATAAGTTTAAAAAGTTTTGTAATAATTGAGAGCCGTCCTTGCTGCTTTTTTCAGGATGAAATTGCACTCCATAAAAATTATTGGATTGCAAGGCAGATGAAAATTCATGTTCATAATTTGAACTCGCAATCGTTTGTTCGTTCAATCCTGCATAATAACTATGTACTGAATACATATAGCTATTTTCTGGTATTTTGTCCAGTAAACCAGAACTGTGGTTGTGAATGGTGTTCCAGCCCATATGTGGGACTTTAACTGCGTTTGTAAAGCGCTTTACATTTACATCAAAGACTCCAAGACCTTTGGTATCACCCTCTTCAGAATGCTTACAAAGCAACTGCATTCCTAAGCAAATACCCAATACTTCTTGTTTCAAGCTGGGAATTAGAGCATCTAACTTAGAGTGTTTTAACATTTGCATGGCCTGACTGGCCTCGCCCACTCCAGGAAAAATCACCTTATCAGCAGTCTGAATTACTTCTGGATTATTAGATAATACAGCCGTTATACCCAACCGCTGTAATGCAAATTGAATGCTCTGAATGTTTCCTGCTCCGTAATCAATTATTATAACGTTCATCTATTCTAAAGTTCCTTTTGTTGAAGGTAAAATCATTTTATTCAAATCTCTCTTAACGGCCATTTTTATTGATTTAGCAAATGCTTTAAAAATCGCTTCAATCTTGTGATGTTCATTGGTGCCTTCTGCTTTTATATTCAGATTACATTTTGCACCATCGGTAAAGGATTTAAAGAAATGCATAAACATTTCGGTTGGCATTTTACCAATGTACTCGCGTTTAAATTCAGCTTCCCAAACTAACCAGTTTCGACCTCCAAAATCAATGGCTATTTGAGCAATACAATCATCCATAGGAAGGCAAAAACCATAGCGTTCAATCCCAAGCTTGGACCCCAAAACATTATGAAATAAACGTCCCAATGCAATTGCAGTATCTTCAATAGTGTGGTGTTCATCAACTTCTAAATCGCCAATCACTTTAAGGTCTAAATCCATTTGTCCGTGACGGGCAATTTGGTCTAACATGTGATCAAAAAAAGCAATTCCGGTATCTATATTACTTTTTCCAGTACCATCTAAATTAAGCGTGATATCAATTTTAGTTTCATTAGTGTTTCTTGTGATTTTCCCAACACGTTGTTCCGCTTTTAAAAATTTATAGATAGCTTCCCAACTATTAGTTTCTAAAGAAATAAAAGGAGTTAACTCCTCCTGTTTTACGGAAACCTCATTGACTCCTAAATATGTTTCATCGTTAATAAAAATCCCTCTGCATCCTACGTTTTTAGCCAATTCTACATCTGTTAATCGATCGCCAATTACAAAAGAGTTTTTTAAATCATAGGCTTCAGAAAAGTAAGGTGTTAACAAACCCGTTTGCGGTTTTCGAGTAGACGCATTGTCTTTAGCAAAGGTGCGGTCGATCAGTTGATTATCAAATACAATCCCTTCATTTTTAAATGCGTCTAACATGAAATTATGAACTGGCCAAAAGCTGGATTCAGGGTAAACATCTGTTCCAAGTCCGTCTTGATTTGTAATCATCACGATTTCAAAATTTAATTCTTCACAAATCTTTTTCAAATTTGAGAACACTCCTGGATAGAATTCTAATTTATCAAAAGAATCAATCTGTTCATCTGCTGGTTCTCGAATAAGAGTGCCATCTCTATCTATAAATAATACAGGTTTCATTTAAATGTATTTAAAAGAGTTAATAATTGTATGTTTTCTTCAGGAGTTCCTATGGAAATCCTAAGGCAGTTTTCACAGCCTGATTGTGTGGTACGATTTCTTACTACAAATCCATATTTTATGAGTTCGTTGTAGCGTTTATTTGCATCATCCACTTTTATGAGTATAAAGTTAGCGCTAGAAAGAAATACTTTTTCAACAAAAAAACAGCTTTCTAAGGCACTGCTCAGTTTTTCTCGTTCATTGATAATCAAAGATACCTGTCCAAAAACTTCATTTGTTTGAAGTGCATCAATAGCCGCATTTTGTGTGAGTGTATTGATGTTATAGGGTGGTTTTATTTTGTTTAATACTGCTATAATTTCTTTAGAAGAGAAACAAGTCCCCAGTCGAATTCCAGCCAAACCATAGGCTTTAGATAATGTTTGTGTTACAATCAAGTTAGGGAATTCATTTAAACGTTGAGTCCAACTCTCTAACCCAGTGAAATCAATATAAGCTTCATCTATAATAACAAGGCCATTAAACCCCTTTAAAAGCTTTGTAACCGCATTAACATCCATAACATTTCCTGATGGATTATTGGGTGAACATAAAAAGAGGAGTTTAGTGCTAGGTGTCACTTGTTTTAATACCTGATTTACATCAATTTTAAAGTCGCTTGTTAGACAAACTTCAATGTTTTCTATTGAATTTAGTTGTGCCAATACACTATACATTCCGTAGGTTGGTGGTAAAGTGAGGATACTGTCTTGGTTGGGTTCACAAAATGCTCTAAAGATTAAATCCAGTACTTCGTCACTCCCATTTCCTAACAATAATTGATTCACAGCTAATCTCTTTTGTTTCGAAATCAACTCTTTTAGAGCTGTTTGTTGTGGATCTGGATACCTGTTTAAATCGGTTTCAATCGGATTTTCATTGGCATCTAAAAATACCATATCTGCTTTAAGATCTTTAAATTCGTCTCTAGCTGACGAATAGGGTCTCATCGCTTTTATATTTTTTCGAATTAAATAGTTAAGATTCATTTTCTATGGATTTTAAACGGATAGTCACTGCATTTTTATGAGCCATTAACCCTTCAGCTTCTGCCATGAGTTCGATTGTATTTCCAATAGTTAACAACCCTTTTTTTGTAATTTCTTGAAAAGTGATACTTTTTAAAAAACTATCTAAGTTCACTCCAGAATAGGCCTTTGCATACCCATTTGTAGGCAGTGTATGATTGGTGCCAGAGGCATAATCCCCAGCACTTTCAGGAGTATATGAGCCTATAAATACAGATCCCGCATTGATAACATTATCGACAAAAAAGGCATTGTTTTTAGTACATATAATATAATGTTCTGGTCCGTAGTAATTGATAAGATCAACAGCTTCCTTATCTGAATTCATAAGAATTAGTTTTTTGTTTTTAAGTGCTTTCTCAATAATTGATTGACGATCTAATAATTGAGTTTGTAGGTGGAGTTGTTTTTCTGTTTCTAAAAGTGTGTTTTCGTCTGTAGAGACTAAGATCACTTGACTATCTATTCCGTGTTCTGCTTGACTCAATAAATCAGAAGCAATGAAAGCAGGGTTTCCAGTAGCATCCGCCATCACTAATAGTTCACTAGGCCCTGCTGGCATATCAATAGCCACTCCAAATTTTGTAGCCAATTGTTTGGCCACTGTTACATATTGGTTTCCTGGTCCAAATATTTTAGAGACTTTTGGTATTTGATGAGTTCCAAAGGTCATACCTGCAATAGCTTGGATTCCTCCCACCTTAATGATAGTTTTGATTCCACATAAGGCCGCTGTGTATAAAATTTCATTGGCAACAGTTCCTTCTGAATTTGGAGGAGTACACAAAACAATGTCTTTACATCCTGCTAGTGTAGCGGGCACACCTAACATTAATACGGTTGAAAATAAAGGTGCCGTCCCTCCAGGGATGTATAATCCTACAGATTCAATGGGACGTTTTTCTTGCCAACAACGCACTCCTTGTTGTGTTTCCACATCGACTTTATGTGTTTTCTGAGCCGTATGAAATGTTTCAATATTTGATTTTGCTTGTTGTATCGCTTGTTTTAGTTGTTCACTTACAAGTTTAACTGCTGAATCAATTTCATTTTGAGATACTAAAAAGGTTTCTAATTGGACCTTATCAAACTTATTGGTATAGCGACTAATTGCTATATCACCTTCTGTTTTTACGGCAACAAAAACAGAGTTAACAATGGTTTCAATTGCTTCAACAGAGTTTGTAGGGCGTTGCAATAAGTTATTCCAAGTAGAAAATGGTGGATATTTAATTATGTTAGCCATTACAGAACCATTTTTTCGATTGGACAAATAAGAATACCCTCTGCTCCTAGTGCTTTTAGATCGTCGATAATTTCCCAAAACTGGTGTTTATCAATTACGCTATGTACGGAACTCCATCCAGATTTAGCTAAAGGAAGTACCGTTGGACTTTTCATTCCAGGTAACAGCGCTATAATAGCCTCTAAGCTATTGTTTGGAGCATTTAATAATACATATTTTGAAGACTGTCCTTTAAGTACCGATTGAATGCGAAATTTGATTTTATTTAAAATAGTTTTCTGAGTAGGTTTAATTGAAGGGGAAACTGCTAAAACAGCTTCTGACTGTAAAATCACATCTTTTTCAATTAAATTGTTTTTAAAAAGGGTACCGCCTGTAGAAACAATATCAACAATGGCTTCTGCTAATCCAATATTTGGAGCAATTTCAACAGACCCATTGATGACATGTATATTAGCGTTAATATTATTCTTCTCTAAAAAGGCATTAACAGTGTTTGGATATGAAGTAGCGATTTGTTTACCTTCTAAATCTTGTAGAGATTTATACTTCATTTCTTTTGGAACGGCTATTGAAACTCTACATTTTGAAAATCCTAGGTTACAAATGGATTCAATAGAATTTCCATTTTCAACAATGACATTGTTTCCAATAATAGCAGCATCTACAACTCCATCTTTTAAATACTGAGGAATATCTCCATTTCTAAGGAAGAAAACTTCAAGTGGAAAATTAGAAGCTCTTGCCTTAAGCTGGTCTTTTCCATTATCAATAGATACCCCAATGTCTTTTAATAGTTTCATTGAGTCCTCTTTAAGTCGTCCCGATTTTTGTACTGCAATTTTAAGCGTATCCATTTTGTTCATTATAAATTTTTAATAAAAAAAACCCGTTTGATTGCTCAAACGGGTTTGTATATGATTTAGAATATTTATTCAACACATTAACACCTCGCTTGATAGCCAGTTGTAAAATGATGGTGATGAGTAAATATTGTTATGTTCATTGTGTTAATTTATTTAACAAATATTCAGAAAATAAATAGTTGTAACCTAATTATATTTTAAAAATTGTTGATTTCCTAAAATATACAGTTAAAATCTAACGATATCTTAAAAATTATTGATTCCCTAAAATTATTGGTAATCCTGATTTTCCAGAACCGATCACAATCACTTTACTATTTGGCGATTCAGATAACTTTACAGTCGCTTCAATTCCTTTGTCTTGAAGAATACGGTCGTTTAGTGAGGCGCTTAATATTCTATTTGCATCTGCTTTACCTTGCGCTTCAATACGAACTTTTTGAGCTTCCTTATCGGCAGTCACTAATCTAAACTCATATTCTAAAGATTCTTGTTCTTGCTTTAATTTACTTTCAATAGCATTTTTAATTGTATTTGGAAGCTTCACGTCTTCAACTAAAATACGTTTTACATTTAAAAACTGACCATCTAGTAAATTGACAACCTCATCAAGGATTTCTTGTTCAATGACATCTCGCTTACTAGAATACAGTTGCTCTGGTGTATAACGACCAACAACGCTTCTTGCTGCAGCATTAACAGCAGGATTTAAAAGTTCTGTTACATAATCTTCTCCTTTAGTTTTTATTAAACTTCCAAGGTTTTCATATTCTGGCTCATACCATATAGTTCCATTTACTTTTACTTCCAATCCATTAACTGAAAGAACATTCATTTCATCAGAAATAGATTGTTGTCTAACTTTGTGTATTAACATGCTATTCCATGGTGCTACAATTTGAAATCCTTCTCCGTATGTTTTATCGGTAACGATACCTTCACCAAAACGCTCAAACAATACTCCACCTTCACCAGGTCCAATTGTTACAGCTGTTTTAGAAATTAGAAGAAAGAGTGCTCCAATCACTATGATAATTGGGAGTCCGATTTTAGGTAATTTTTCCATTTTTATTATTTAAATTATTAAATTAATCCGTCATATTTTCGTATTAACCATTCTGATGCTAAACTTATTATAATTAGTAATAACCAGTAGTTAATTTCCAACAAATATAATGATTTTTTAGTGATTTTCTGAACACTATAGAATCGATTTTCAGATATCAAGTGCTCAATTAGTTGATTAATTTGTGAATTGAAATATAGATGTGTATTTGTATTATCCGAAAGAAGTTTCAACTGATCAATATTTGCATTAATAAACTGCTTTTCAATATTAAAATCTAATATTTCAAATGCTCCGGAAAGACGATGTTTATCATTGTTTGCTCTAACTACAAACGAATAATCTCCAGCATCTAAATCGCTGATATTCAATTTATAAGAGAACTCACCTAAAGTCATGGGGAGTTCTTGCTGACGACCAGTATCATTGTTTTTTAATGAGACTACTAAACCGGCATCTGAATCAGGTTCATAATTTTTATTAAAAAATTGAGCCGTAATCTCTAAATTTTCACTCCCATCATAGATTGATTTATAGTCAACCACAAGTCGATTATCCTTGTTTTTAACATCAAGATACTGAACAAGTTTTGCTATGAATGAATCGAATGTTACAAAATCAAGGTCTTCTTGAAATGAAAACATGCGCCATTTCCATAGATTTTCTGCCAATAAAACGGAATTTCTAGTAGAATTAGTTTCATAAGTAAACCAAAGCGGCTCTGTTGTTAAATTACCATTAATAGATTTGTAAAGTAAGGTCTCGTATTGAGTATTAATAAAAACACTTCCAAATTCCGTGGTTAGTGGTGGATAATCAATAAAGCTATAATCATTAAGATTAAAACTCATATAATCAAGATTTATTTTAGCTTGAAATGACTCATTTTGACCGGTAATTTCTTGAAAGAAATCTCCTTGAATTTCGTTTAAAAATTTCCATTGAGTATGAGCCCCTCCAATAATGAACGTATTATAATTCATTTTTTTAGTTCGCTCAAATACCTGCTTGAATTTAGTGTTTGGTTGATATAAAACAACAAGTCCATAGGGGTCTTCACTCTCTGTAAATTCTTGTGGATTTAAAATATCTACAAGTCTTTGTTTGGTTGTTTCAATAGCTTCTTTTAAAGCACCTATGTCTGGGTGAGAGATAGTGGTAATTAGCGCAACTTTACTGTACTCGTCAATAGTTTCAATTGTAAAATATTTTACATTGTTTTCAGAGTCTTTTTCATTTTTGATTGGATTTAGACTGACCTGATACTTTTGGAGGCCTGCTTTAGTTGTCTTAACTATGGGTGTAATTATTTTTGAATTAACCTCTGATGAAAATTCCAGACGTTCTTTATGAATAATTTTATTACCCAATGTAATTGATAAATTAGTTGAAATAGACTTATTTCCAGAGTAAGAGCAAAAAATTTCAACAGGAAATTTGTTATTAATATAGCTATACTTATTGACGTTTATTTGTTGAATTTTCAAATCTGTATTAACAATGCTATCTCCAAGAACAAGGGGATAAACTGCCTGTTTGAACTCATTTGAAACATACCCGAAGTTTTTACCTATTGTTTGATTGCCATCGGAAATTAAAATAATAGGGGCAATTTTTGAATCATAGATAGATTCAATATCCTGAATGGCCTTTGTGATATTTGTTTGTTTTTCATCAAAATTTAATATCAAATTTTGATTTAACTGTTTTCCAAAACTATAAGTTTTGATATCAAATTTTGAGGAAAGTTCGGGGTTTGCTGAAAATGTTTCAACAGCCAGTCGTGCTAGACTGTCCTTTTTTAAGTATTTAATTGACTGCGAGTTATCAACGGCAATTACAAGTGAAGGTTTTATGTTTTTAATTTCATTTTTATCAAATTTGGGATTTATTATAAGAAGTAATAATGAAAATATCGTTATAAATCTAAGTCCCGCTAAATAGCCGTTGACGCGAGAACGTTTCGATTTATATATATACTGAAAAAGCGCTACAAAGAGCGCTAAAATTCCAGATCCTATAATATATAATATCGTTTGATTCGTTATCATAAATGTAGCTATTAAAAGCTGTTACTATCTATCTTTTTATGTAAGCATGCCTCCATCGACATTTATCGTCTGTCCCGTAATATAACTTGACAAGTCACTAGCAAGAAATACGCAAGCATTTGCAATATCTTTAGGAGAACCTCCTCTTTTTAGTGGGATACCTGCACGCCATCCTGCAACGGTAGCTTCATCTAACTTAGCAGTCATTTCGGTTTCTATAAACCCAGGAGCAATCACATTACTTCTAATGTTTCTAGATCCAAGCTCTAGGGCAACAGATTTTGAAAACCCAATAATACCCGCTTTAGATGCTGCGTAGTTAGTTTGGCCTGCATTACCCTTCACTCCTACTACCGAGCTCATATTTATAATAGATCCTTTGCGTTGTTTTAACATAGTGCGTTGTACCGCCTTGGTCATATTAAAAACAGATTTTAGGTTTACCTCTATAACTTTATCAAAATCATCTTCACCCATTCGCATAAGTAAATTATCTTTTGTTATACCTGCGTTATTCACTAAAATATCAATACTTCCAAAATCTGAAAGAACATCTTCTGCTAGTTTTTGAGAATCATCAAAATTTGCGGCGTTACTTTGGTATCCTTTTACAATAGTTCCATGCACTTGAAGCTCAGCTTCTAAGGCTTTTGCAGCGTCTACGGAAGCACTATAAGTAAATGCAACGTTAGCGCCATGCTCAGCGAAAACAGTTGCAATTCCTTTTCCAATTCCTCGACTAGCGCCCGTAATAATTGCCGTTTTTCCTTCTAATAGTTTCATAGATATAATGTGTAATAATTGATGGCTCAAAGATAGTAAAATGGATTTACATTGTGATTACAAAAATAAACACCTCATAATAATTATATTATGAGGTGTTTGTTCAATTTGCTAAAAGAAGTTATTTCGACAGGACTTCGGCAACTTTTTTACCAATTTCTGCAGGCGATTCAACCACATGTATCCCACACTCTCTCATAATTTGTTTTTTTGCTTGTGCAGTATCATCACTACCACCCACAATAGCTCCAGCATGGCCCATTGTACGTCCTGCAGGTGCAGTTTCACCAGCAATAAAACCAATTACAGGTTTTTTACTACCACTGTTCTTATACCACTTAGCAGCATCTCCTTCAAGTTGTCCACCAATCTCTCCAATCATTACTACACATTCTGTTTCGGGATCATTAATTAACAACTCTACAGCTTCTTTTGTAGTTGTTCCAATAATAGGATCACCACCAATTCCAATAGCTGTGGTAATTCCTAACCCTTGCTTCACAACTTGGTCAGCAGCTTCGTAGGTTAATGTACCTGATTTTGATACGATTCCTACAGTTCCTTTTTTAAACACAAACCCTGGCATGATACCAACCTTCGCTTCGCCTGGAGTGATCACTCCTGGACAATTGGGTCCAACCAAACGACATGGTTTATTTTTAATATAGTCTGAAGCGATAATCATATCTGCAACTGGAATCCCTTCAGTTATTGTTATAATAACTTCAATTCCTGCATCGGCAGCTTCCATTATTGCATCCGCAGCAAATGCTGGTGGTACAAAAATGATTGATGTATTTGCATCTACTTTGTCAACAGCTTCTTTAACCGTATTAAATACTGGTTTATTTAAATGAGTTTGTCCACCTTTTCCTGGCGTGACTCCTCCAACTACATTCGTGCCATACTCAATCATTTGAGAAGCATGAAATGTCCCTTCGCTTCCTGTGAAACCTTGAACAATTATTTTTGAATCTTTATTTACTAAAACACTCATTTGATTTTGATTTTATTATTTAAAATTGATGTTGCAAATGTAATTTTTTGAATGCAAATTTTAAAGGATTTGAAATTTAAATTTATATCAGTCTATTTTTCTTTTAATTCTTTAATTATCTCAGGAAGTTTTCGAAGTAATGCAAGTTCTTTAAATTTGGATCTAGACTCTTCAATTGGAGTGCCAAAATAAGTTTTACCACCTTCAACAGATTTCGTAACTCCAGATTGACCTAGAATAACTGCTCCAGCTCCAATAGTTATTCCGCTGTTAGTGCCCACTTGACCCCAAATAGTTACATCGTCTTCAATAATACAACAACCAGCAATTCCACACTGAGATGCAATTAAACAATTACTACCAATTAGTGTGTCGTGCCCAACTTGAATAAGGTTATCTAACTTAGTGCCTTTTCCAATAGTGGTGTCGCCTGTAACACCACGGTCAATTGTACAGGAAGCACCGATATGAACATGGTCTTTAATCACTACCCTTCCACTTGACCTTAATTGGTCATAACCTTCTGGCCTTTTCTTGTAATAAAATGCATTAGTTCCTAGAACAGACCCAGATTGAATCACTACATTATCTCCAATTATTGTGTCATCAAAAATGCTAACATTGGCATGAATTATACAATTCTCACCAATTTGAACATGGTTACCAATAAAACAATTTGGCTGTATGATTGTTTTATTTCCAATTGTTGAAGTGTCAGATATAGCTTGACTTGAAGGGTGAAAAGGTTTAAAATGAGTGGTAAGCTTATTAAAATCTCTAAAGGGATCGTCGGAAATAATTAACGCTTTTCCTTTAGGACATGGGACCGTTTTATTAATAAGTATAACAGTCGCCTTGGAATTTAAAGCTTTTTCGTAATACTTTGGATGGTCTACAAATACAATATCACCAGCTGAAACAACATGAATTTCATTCATTCCAAGTACTTCAAACAAGGGATCTCCTACGTAGTCACAATCAATGAGTGATGCGATATCTTTTAAAGCATACGAATGAGCGAATTTCATACTATGCTTTGATACGTTCTTTGTAGGTACCTTTAGCGGTTTCTACTTTAATTTTGTCTCCTTCATTAATAAATAAAGGAACCATAACAGTAGCTCCCGTTTCTACAGTTGCGGGTTTTGTAGCATTGGTTGCTGTATTTCCTTTAATGCCTGGTTCTGTTGAAGTGACTTCTAAAATAACACTTGCAGGTAAATCTACAGACAATGGAGAATTATCTTCTGTATTCATTAATAAAGTAACGACTTCTCCTTCTTTCATTAAATCAGGACTGTCTAAAACAGCTTTTTGTAATTCAATTTGAGAATAATCAGCAGTATTCATAAAATGAAACGTATCACCATCATTGTATAAATACTGAAACTTGTGTGTTTCTACCCGTACTTCTTCAATTTTATGTCCAGCTGAAAAAGTATTATCAATTACTTTACCATTAGTGACACTCTTCATTTTTGTTCTTACAAATGCTGGACCTTTTCCAGGCTTAACATGTAAAAACTCAATAACTTTAAATATATCGTGGTTGTATTTTATACATAGTCCGTTTCTGATATCTGATGTGCTTGCCATAATTTAATTAATTTGATTTAAAATATCCTTTCATAATTCCACGGTGCGAATTTTTGATAAATTGTAAAATTTCATCACGCTCTGGAGTGGCTTCCATTTCAGCTTCAATTATTTCTGAAGCTTGTGAGTTATTGTAGTTTTTTTGATAAAGTAACCTGTAGATATTTTGAATTTCTTTTATTTTTTCTGAACTAAAACCTCTTCTTCTCAATCCTACGGAGTTAATCCCAACATACGAAAGAGGTTCACGAGCTGCTTTCACATAAGGAGGCACATCTTTTCTAACTAAAGAACCACCTGTAACAAATGAATGATTTCCAATAGAACAAAACTGATGCACTGCAGCCATACCAGCAAGTATAACGTAATCTCCAACTGTTGTGTGTCCAGCTAAGGTACTGTTATTGGAAAAGATACAATTTTTACCAACCGTGCAGTCATGGGCTATATGACAGTAAGCCATAATCAAACAGTTATCTCCAATAACTGTTTTCATTTTATCAGTAGTTCCACGATTGATAGTAACACATTCTCTAATGGTTACATTATTGCCAATAACAACTGTTGTATCTTCATCATCGTATTTTAAATCTTGTGGCATTGCAGAAATAACAGAGCCTGGAAAAATACTACAGTTTTTTCCAATTCTAGCGCCTTCCATAATTGTTACATTCGACCCGATCCAAGTCCCTTCACCAATGATAACATTATTATTGATTGTTGTAAAAGGTTCAATGACCACGTTTTTGGCAATTTTTGCCCCGGGATGAACATAAGCTAATGGTTGATTCATTGTGTAATTATTTTAAATAATTTATTTAACTTTAGATATCTGAGCCATTAATTCGGCTTCTGCACATAGTTTTCCATTTGCATATGCATACCCTTGCATATGACAAATTCCTCTTCTTATAGGCGTGATCAATGAACAGCTAAAAATGAGAGTGTCTCCAGGAACTACTTTTTGTTTAAACTTAACTTTATCCATTTTCATAAAAAATGTTAGATAATTTTCGGGATCTGGTACGGTATTTAAAACGAGAATCCCTCCTGTTTGTGCCATAGCTTCAACAATGAGCACTCCAGGCATTACTGGAGCACCTGGGAAATGCCCTTGGAAAAATGTTTCATTCATTGTAACATTTTTACACCCAATAACATGGTTAGGCGATAATTCATATACTTTATCAACAAACAAAAATGGTGGACGATGTGGTAACATTTCCATTATAGCATTAACATCCATTACTGGAGTTTGATTCAAGTCTATATTTGGAACATTATTACGACGTTCCAATTTAATTATTTTAGATAATTTTTTAGCAAATTGAGTGTTTACAAAATGTCCAGGCTTGTTTGCAATAACCTTTCCTTGTATTCGAGTTCCAATTAGAGCAAGATCCCCAATAACATCTAATAATTTATGACGCGCGGCTTCATTTGGATAATGCAGCGTAAGATTATCTAAAATCCCATTGGAGGTCACAGCTATTGAATCTTTATTAAAAGCGCGCTTTAAGCGTTCCATAGTCTCTTCTGACAATGGTTTGTCTACATAAACAATTGCATTGTTTAAATCACCCCCTTTAATTAGCCCATTTTCAAGAAGCATTTCTAGCTCATGTAAGAAACTAAAAGTTCGAGAATCAGATATTTGTTTTTTAAAATCATATAAATGTTGAAGTGTTGCGTTTTGAGTTCCTAGAACTTTAGTTCCAAAATCAACCATGGTGGTTACCTGATATTCTTCGGAAGGAATGATAGTGATTTCACTACCGGACTCTTCATCAACATAAGAAATTACATCCTTAACAATAAATACTTCCCTAAATGCATCTAATTCTTTAATTTCAGCAGACTCTAAAGCTTCAATAAAGTATTTTGATGAACCATCCATTATAGGAGGTTCTGAAGCACTTAGCTCAATAATAACATTATCAATTTCTAAACCCACTAGCGCTGCAAGTACATGTTCACACGTTTGAATAGTAACCCCATTTCTTTCTAAACAAGTTCCTCTTTGAGTATTTGTTACAAGATTGGCGTCTGCATTAATTATTGGATGTCCTTCCAAATCAATTCTACAAAACTTATAACCATCATTGATTTCTGCAGGCAAAAAGTTTATTTCAACTTCTTGGCCAGTATGAAGTCCTACTCCTTTAAGAGAAACTTTTTTACTAATCGTTGTCTGCTTAGATTCAGTTTTAAAGATCATGTTTCAATTTATTATCTATTGAGTTAAATTCTTTTATTATTTTTGGTAAATTCTTAAAATGTACATAAGATTTATTAAAATCCGTATTATCAAAAGCGGGAGTTCCATTAATTATTTGGTTAGCTTTAATGCTTTTTGTGACTCCAGATTGACCTACGATTCTCACGTTATCTCCAATAGATATATGTCCAGCAATACCTACTTGACCTCCAATTTGACAATTAGCGCCAATTTTAGTAGACCCAGCAATTCCTGTTTGAGCAGCTATGACGGTATTTTCACCAATAACTACATTGTGAGCTACCTGCACTTGGTTATCTAGTTTGACCCCTTTTTTAATTACAGTGGAACCTAAAGTAGCTCTATCTATTGTAGTGGCCGCACCAACATCAACAAAGTCCTCTAATATCACATTCCCAATTTGCGGAATCTTTTTGTAAACGCCGTTCTCGTCTGGAGAGAAGCCAAAGCCATCGGCTCCAATAACGGCACCTGAATTGATATAACAATTGGAACCAATTACACATTCAAAATAAACTTTCACTCCAGAATATAGAATGGTATTAGACTTTATGGTAACATTGTCTCCAATAAAAGTATGAGGATATATCTTAACGTTATCGCCAATAACAACATTATCTCCAATGTGAGAAAAGGCCCCTAAATAAACGTCTTTTCCATAAGAGGCAGATTCGGAAATATATAATGGAGATTCAATCCCTACTTTATTATTTTTAGATGAGTTATAATATTCAAGTAAAGTGGTAAAAGCAGCATATGCATTTTCAACTTTAATAAGAGTTAAATTTAACTTTTTATCTGGCAAAAAGTCATTATTTACAATAACGACAGAGGCTTTGGTTGTATAAATGTGTGAGGTGTATTTAGGATTTGCTAAAAAAGTTAACGATCCTGAAAAGCCTTCTTCAATTTTGGATAGTGAATACACTTCTGTTGTTGGGTCTCCAACAACTTCTCCATTTAATACTTCTCCTATTTGATTGGCTGTAAATTTCATTGATGCAAAAGTAAAAAAAATAATCAAAGAATATCCTTTGGAAAGCATATATAATGCTTTGTAACAGTTTTAGATAGTACTTTTAGAGAAAGATGATCTGAGGTACTAATTACTTCTTTTACCTTTCCGTTTTTATATAATATTTTAAGACCTCCTTGTTTTTGGTCATACGCTAAATTTGAAACAGTTCCATCAAACACGAAATAGTTGGCTTCCTTAGAACTAAGCTTATAATTTAGCATTATCTGTTGCTTCAGATCATCAATCTTTGATTCTGCAATAGAATTATTTTTGAATTTTATCTTAAGTAAAGTCCTATTTAAAATCATTTGAGAGAGTCTACTAAGCACAAAATCATCATGAAATTGCCAAGATTTGAGCGCGGACATAATATCATAATCATCTAATAATGAAAACTGATTTAATGAGTTTGAGTCAAAGTTAGTATAACTACAGGGGTTATTCATGAAAAAACTAAGAGCTGTACTCGCGTCCAGTTTTATATTCATTAAAGTTAATTCCTTGGCACGTTTTAAAACACGCATGATCATTTGTTCTGCTACAAGACTCGTTTTATGTAAATACACTTGCCAATACATTAATCGTCTGGCCATTAAAAATTTCTCCACTGAATAAATACCCTTTTCTTCAATTACTAATTCATCAGAAACCACATTCATCATTGAAATTAGTCGCTCACTGTTAATGTTTCCTTCAGAAACTCCGGTATAAAAACTATCTCTTTTAAGGTAGTCTGATCTATCAATATCCAATTGACCCGAAATAAGTTGTCCAAAGAATTTACGTGAATATTGTCCCTTAAACATGGAAATCGCAGTCTCTAACTTACCATCAAATTCAGTATTTAGCGCTTCCATAAATTTAAGTGAAATAGCTTCATGGCTTATGTTTTCTACAATACTGTGTTCCATGGCATGACTAAAAGGACCGTGACCAATGTCATGTAGTAAAATAGCAATATATAATCCGTTTTCTTCTTTATCGGATATCTCAACTCCCTTAAACCTTAAAATTCTAACAGCATTTTGCATTAGATGCAAACATCCTAAAGCGTGATGAAACCGCGTATGATGAGCACCTGGGTATACTAAGTAAGATAGCCCCATTTGAGAAATCCGCCTTAACCGCTGAAAATACTTATGCGCAATTAAATCAAATATTAATGTGTTGGGGATTGAAATAAATCCATAGATTGGATCGTTAAATATTTTAAGCTTGTTGTTCGTATTCAAACTTTATAGTATTAAATTTACAGTTGAAACTTCTTTTAAAAGTTTTACATTGTAAAAATACTAAAATCAAAGGACTTCTAATCTTAACTAAAAATTTATTACATGGGGAATATAAATATTTTATGGGTCGATGATGAAATTGAGTTTTTAAAACCTCACATCATATTTTTAGAACAAAAAAACTATGTGGTTACAACCTGTCAAAGTGGTAGTGAAGCTATCAACTTAATAAATGAAAGTGATTTTGATATTGTTTTGTTAGATGAAAACATGCCTGGTTTATCTGGACTAGAAACGCTTTCAGCTATTAAAGAAATAAAGTCAACCCTTCCAATTGTTATGATTACAAAAAGTGAAGAGGAGTACATTATGGAGGATGCAATTGGAAATAAAATTGCAGATTATTTAATCAAACCTGTAAACCCAAATCAAATCCTCTTGTCTCTAAAAAAGAATTTAGACCATAACAGGCTAGTGTCTGAAAAAACATCTTCTAATTACTTACAAGAGTTTCGTAAAATATCAATGGAACTTAACGAAATCAATTCATTTGAAGAATGGGAACATTTATATAAAAAGTTAGTTTTTTGGGAATTAGAGCTAGAAGGGTCAAATGATTCAACTATGAGCGAAATTTTAGATGCTCAAAAATCCGAAGCAAACCAACAATTTGGTCGATTCATTGAGAAATCTTACCCTGGTTGGTTTGAAGATTACCAGGCACCAGTAATGTCTCATACACTTTTTAAAGAAAAAATAGCAGATAAACTTAGCACAAAACAACCCACTCTATTAATAGTGATAGACAACTTGAGATACGATCAGTGGAAGTCTATTGAGCCCATTATTAATAGCTACTATAAAATACAAGAAGACAGCTTATATTTTAGTATTCTACCAACGGCTACTCAATATGCTCGTAATGCTATATTTTCAGGACTAATGCCGAGTGAGATGGAGAAGCTATACCCACAATATTGGAGAAATGACAATGATGAAGGAGGTAAAAACTTATTTGAAGCTGAGTTTTTAGAGGCACAGCTAAAGCGACTTGGCTTATCTGAATTAAAACATGAATATATTAAAATAACCAACTTAAGAGCTGGACAAAAACTAGCAGAGTCTTTTAAAAGTAAAGCAGCAAATGACTTGACGGTATTGGTTTACAATTTTGTTGACATGTTATCACATGCCAAAACTGAAATGGAGGTTCTAAAAGAACTTGCATCAAATGACAAAGGCTATCGGTCACTCACCAAAAGTTGGTTCGAAAACTCACCCCTGTTAGATGTTATTAAACAAGCTAAAGAACTTAATTTCAAACTTATTATTACAACTGACCACGGGACTATAAATGTAAAAAACCCTTCTAAAGTTGTTGGAAATAAAGATACCAGTCTGAATTTAAGATATAAAACTGGTCGCAGTTTATCTTATGAAGAAAAAGATGTATTGGCAGTGAAAGACCCTAAGTCAGTCTACCTTCCCTCTTCAGGGATGAATAGTTCCTTTATTTTCGCAAAGGACAACCTGTTTTTTGCGTACCCAAATAACTACAATCATTATGTTAGTTATTTCAGAAACACCTATCAACATGGAGGTATTTCATTAGAAGAAGTTTTGATCCCTTTTGTCACATTAAACCCTAGATAAATGAGCAGCGTTATTAATTATAAATTAAAAGACTTATCTAGTACTGCACGTTTAATTCTCAATCAAGTTAAAACAAAACATATTTTGTTTAATGGTGACATGGGAAGCGGAAAAACAACCTTAATAAGTGCTCTTGTTAAAGAACTAGGAGGATATGATTTAACATCAAGCCCAACATTTTCAATCGTAAATGAATATGAAATTCCTAATGACATCGTTTATCATTTTGATTTTTACAGAATTAATGATTTACATGAAGCTTTAGATATGGGTATTGAAGATTATTTTGAATCCAAGCATTGGAATTTCATTGAATGGCCTGATAAAGTTTATGACTTACTTCCTGAACATGTCACACAATTAGATATATCTCTAGCTGAAGATGGCGGTAGAATTCTTGAAATATCAGAAAAAACACTTTCTGCTGGATGGACAAAAAAATAATTGTAATTTAGATATATAAATAACTACCATGCAAAAACCAACTTCACCTTTCACTAAAGAACAACTACTTCCTAAAGAAGAAAGATTAGAGATTTCAAAAGAAAAGGGGGCTTTGTTTATTGGGATCCCTAAAGAAATGTCCTTTCAGGAAAAAAGAGTCTGCCTTACCCCTGATGCCGTATCTGCACTGACAAGTAATGGACATCGCGTAATGATTGAAACAGGCGCAGGTGATAATGCTTTTTTTAATGACCATGAATACAGCGAAGCCGGTGCTGAAATAGCGATAGATAGAGCAAAAGTATTTGGATGCCCAATTATACTTAAGGTTGAACCACCTACCCTAGAAGAAATTGAATTAATAAATCCAAAAGCACTTCTTATTTCCGCGATTCAAATAAAAATTCAGCACAAGGATTACTTTAAAAAACTGTCTAAAAAACGTATTACCGCTTTGGGTTTTGAATTTATTAAAGACCAAGATGGTGCTTTTCCTGCCGTTCGTCAGTTGAGTGAAATTGCGGGTTCAGCTTCTATATTGATAGCATCCGAAATAATGTCTATTACTAATCAAGGAAATGGACTCATGCTTGGGAACGTAAGTGGAGTTCCCCCTACTGAAGTTGTGATAATAGGCGCTGGAACTGTTGGGGAATTTGCAGCAAGATCCGCTATTGGACTTGGAGCTAACATTCGAGTTTTTGACAACTCTATCAGTAAACTTAGAGCACTACAAGCTAACTTAGGTCGCACAATATATACTTCTACCATGCAACCTAAAAATCTTCAAAAAGCATTAATGCGATGTGATGTTGCTATTGGAGCAGCAAAGGGTGAAAACAGAGCACCTATTCTTGTTAATGAGACCTTAGTTGAACAAATGAAACCTGGCGCTGTCATAATAGACGTTAGTATAGATATGGGCGGCTGTTTTGAGACTAGTGAAATAACCTCTCATGACAACCCCACCTTTGTTAAGCACGAAGTTATACATTATTGTGTACCAAATATACCAGCTAGATATGCTCGAACCTCCTCAGTATCAATAAGTAATATCTTCACACCTTACCTTCTAAAGATCGCTGAAGATGGTGGGATTGAGAATTCTTTAAGATTTGACAAAGGATTGAAAAATGGATTGTATTTTTACCACGGCATTTTAACCAACAAATCTATAGCCGAGTGGTTTGATTTAGATTGTAGTGATGCCAATCTTTTAATCTTTTAAAATTAGTTCATGAAAATTGTTCATCGTTTTGGTTTTTACATGGGAGGGTTTTCCATAGGTTTAGTATTTTTAATGTTTTTCTTAAGCGGAAAAAAAACCAGTTGTGCTTATGGTCCTGATGCCAGAGTTTTAAAAAATATCCAAACTAAAAGACCTCAATATTCAGAGTCTGTTCAAGAACAGTTAAACTCTAAAATAATTGACACTTTAACGTTGCATTCAATATTTAAAAATGCAGATATCAATTTCGGAAAAAGTGACACAGAATCACTCCCTTGCAGAACTTACTATGTTGAGGGTGAAAAATATGATTTAATTGTTGAAAATTGCACAAAGATTGCCCGTATAAAAAAGCTTATTGTTCTTTAAATTTTACGACGTTTTCTTTCCTTTTTAATTAGCGACAATTCTCTTGAAGTTTGTCCAGCTACTGATGTGTTTTCTTCAGCACGCCTGATCAAATACGGCATAACATCCTTTACAGGTCCGAATGGAACATATTTAGCAACGTTATAGCCTTGATTAGCTAAGTTATAGCTAATATGATCACTCATGCCGTATAACTGCCCAAACCATACCCTATGATCGTTATTGGAGATATTAGCTTGAAGCATTAAACGAATTGCTAGGGAGGTACTATTTTCGTTATGCGTCCCAATAAAGGGTTGAATTTTATCTAAGTTTGAAAAAATAAAGGTTAGAGTATCATTAAATAGCACATCTGTCAAGGCTTTAGTTTCACATATTGGAGACTTATACCCAAATTCTATAGCTCTTAATCGCTCTTTCTCCATATAAGCACCTCGTACAATTTTAAACCCTAGCTTAAAGTTTAACTGATGAGACTTTAAATGAATCTTCTTTAAATACTCTAAGCGGTCCCATCGGTATGTTTGGAGTGTATTATACACAATGACGGCTTCTTTGTTGTAAAGCTCCATCATTTCTAGTATTAAATCATCAACAGCTTCTTGAATCCAGCTTTCTTCGGCGTCAATAAGAATTTTAATATTATTTGTTTTTCCAGAAGCACAAACCAAATCGAACCGTTTTTTAATTCGAGCCCATTCTTCTTTTTCAGATGGAGATAAAGAAATTTTATCACTTACTTTTTGATAAATTTTTAAGCGACCAAAACCAGTAGGTTTAAAAACAGCTATTGGCATGGCTTCGTTCTTCTTAGAAAAAGTGATTAATTCTAGAGTTTTTTTTAGCGCTAAATCAAATTGCGCTTCGTCCACTTTTCCTTCCACAGAATAATCAAGAACGCTATAAACACCACTCTTATGCATTTCAGCAATTTTAGGGATGCAATCAACTTCATTGACCCCTCCGCAAAAATGATCAAACACAGTAGATCTGATTAAACCCTCAACAGGAAGGTGCGCCTTTAATGCAAAATTAGTCGCAGCAGTTCCTATTCTCACCAATGGTTCTATGGATATCATTTTAAATAAAAAATAGGCACGTTCCAGCTCAGAATCCGACTTTAAGTGGAATGCAACTTTTGTATTATTAAAATCAAGACTCATAAATATAGTATTTAACCTAGCAAATATATTTAATAGTAATTACATTATTTGTAAATTTCTACTTAATTTCACAGTCTTAATATATGATATAATTAACTATGAAATCTATAGAATCTGGAAGCTACTCTATTCATTTTAATGAACAGTGTTATGTTAAGCTTAATTCGTTTTTGGAACACTCAAATTTTAGTAAAATATTTATTTTAGTTGATACAAACACTCACGATAACTGTTTACCTGAATTTCTTTCTAATATTAGTTATTCCTCGGAATTTGAAATCATTGAAATGGAAGCCGGTGAACTTCATAAAACGCTCGAAACTTGCACGCAAGTATGGCATGCTCTTTCAGAGCTTGGAGCCGATAGAAAATCATTATTAATAAACCTTGGTGGTGGAGTTGTTACCGACTTAGGCGGTTTTGTAGCTTCTGCATTTAAACGTGGTATTCGTTTTATTAATGTTCCCACAAGCTTACTTGCCATGGTAGATGCGTCAGTTGGTGGCAAGACAGGTGTAGATTTGGGAAGTCTTAAAAATCAAGTAGGAGTTATTAATTTCTCGGAGATGGTATTGATCGACACCTCATTTTTAAAAACATTATCTAAAGCTGAAATGCGGTCAGGAATGGCCGAAATGTTAAAACATGGACTAATCAAAGATGCTAACTATTGGAGTCGTCTTTGTGATTTAACTAAACTTAATTCCGAAGATTTAGATGGTTTAATTCATGAGTCTGTTATCATAAAAAACGAAGTTGTAAAAAGAGACCCTAATGAACAAGGGGAAAGAAAGCAATTAAATTTCGGTCATACTTTAGGACATGCAATTGAGTCTTACTGTTTAGAAAATGAAAAAAAAACAACATTACTTCATGGAGAAGCAATAGCGGCCGGAATGATACTAGAAGCATACCTATCTACAAAAACATGTGGATTGAGTAATTCAGAACTTTCTGAAATTAAAAAGACATTTAAAGATACCTATGGCTCAGTAGAATTTAATGAAAAAGACAAAAGCTCAATAATTGAGCTTTTGAAGTATGATAAAAAGAATTCCCATGGACTCGTCAAATATGCATTATTAGAGAAAATTGGAGTTTCTAAAGTTGATGTAGTAGTGACTGATACTATGGTACACGAAGCATTTAGTTACTACGCTTCATAGTATTATTTAAAAATTACATATCATTAAAGATAGAATGCATTAAACGTTTTTTATCGTTAATACTTTCTTCTAAAGAAATCATTGTTTCAGTACGATACACGCCTTCAATTTCATCTAGTTTAAAGATAATTTCTTTTGCATGTGTTGTGCTTTTAGCACGAATCTTACAAAAGATATTGAACTTACCAGTTGTAATGTGTGCTACAGTTACGTGAGGTATTTCATAAATACGCTCTAAAACAAATTTAGTCTGAGATGTATTTTGAAGAAAAACGCCAACATATGCTATAAACGAATATCCTAGTTTTTGATAATCAATAGTCAATGATGATCCCTTGATAATCTTTGCATCTTCCATTTTTTTTACTCGGACATGAACTGTCCCAGCTGAAATCAATAATTTTTTTGCGATATCTGTAAACGGTATCCTTGTATTATCAATCAACATATCTAAGATTTGATGATCGATTTCGTCTAATTTTACTTTGGCCACTTTGTATAAATTTTTAGTTAATTTTCAATATTATAACAAATTTAACATTTTTTATGTAAAAAAAATGAAGTTATGTTAAATTATTTTCAATGAAAAGAGCCTTTTTAACGAATTCTACTAATAAGAAATCGATTTCGTAATTTTCTGATAATACAGAAAAATCTGGGTGTGAAACAGCTTTAAAATTTGCATTTATTTCCATATGACCATGTTTTTTAGACAAATCTCCAATAAAATCAATCGTCGGTTTAAATAAAAGTCCATTTGGACCTAAAACTTCTTTATGTTGGATCCCAATGTCACAGAAATCATTTGGATTGCTTGGATCTAAGAGCGCATTTCTAATAATCACATCATTAAATAATGTGTCATTTTCAGGAATATCAAAGTACAGTGAAGAAGTGTCTTCACCAACTTTATTATAGGCTATGCACTCAATAGCAGTGAAAATGGATAGCGCAATGTATTTACGAGTTTCTTCACGTGAGTAATCTCCTGGATAGTGACCTGCTTCAAAAAGAACAGTAGGCACTCCTAATGTTTGAAATTGATCTCCAACACAATTGGCATTAAAACCATCATCATATCGGCCAATTTGATTAGGTAAATATATTTGAAGCACTCCGTTCATGGAGTGAATAATTGACATTGACTTTTTTCGAGTTATTGTTACCGTCCGCTCTGCGTCTTCAGAAGGAGATAAAAAGCTGATAACTGATGAGTTATTTGATTTACCTGCACTAAATATAGTACGCTGACCGTGTAAATTAAAACAATAATGAGGTTTAAATTCATTAAAAACTGATCTTAAAATAATACTTTCCTTTTGCGACCTGTTAATAGCATCTCTATTTAAGTCCACTTTATTTGCGTTAAGACGTGTATAAGCCTTTGCTCCATCGGGATTAAGTATTGGTATTATAAACAGTGTACAAGTGCCTAAAAACGCATTAAAATCTTCTAATTTTAAATAGTTGAATAGATCAAAGAGAGCTTTAGTTGTTGTGCTTTCATTTCCATGCATTTGAGACCATAATAGAATTCGTTTAGGTCCAGAACCTATTTTGACGCCGTGAATTGGTAGGCCTATCTCAGAATGCCCTAAAGTACTTACATCGAATGTATCTGATAATAAACTTAAAAGGGGTTCTATATCAGAATTTGACAAAACTCTAGATTTCAAAGACGTGGCCTTCAGTGAATCGTATTGTGATAAAAAATTAGTGGAACTAAACATATGACTTTTAATAATGTACAAATGTAAACAATATAGGTTTTACATTTGTAAACAAACTTTAATTTACAAATGTAAACACAATGAGTTATGATTTGTTTACAAACCTGTATCAAATGAATTCATAAATTACGCGGTCAATGAGGGTGGTGTTTGAATTATGCTTTTTAAATGTAGTAATCACAAAATCAGTCTATTGTAGAGATTACTTAAAGTTTATTATTGATTAAAAAGTTTCATACAAAACAATTCTTTGTAATCTGCATATTATAGTTTACATTTGTAAAACCCTAACGCGTATACATTTGTAAACAATGATAAATACTACTGAATTCAATTCCCGACTTGAAAAAATTCTTAAACATTATGGGTTATCAGCTTCCGCATTTGCCGAAAAGATATCAGTCCAACGTTCCAGTATTTCCCATATTTTAAGTGGACGTAACAAGCCAAGTTTAGATTTTGTTGATAAAGTTCTTCAAGCATTTCCTGAAATTGACCTCATATGGCTATTAAGAGGCATCGGTAAGTTTCCTGCAAACACTAACCTAGCCCAGCCTTTAATAGCAAAATCAACTACTAAACCTCCCCTTCCTATAAACGCTAAAGTTAACGACTCAGAAGTCATTGACAGAATTGTAATATTTTATCAAGATGGAAGCTTTAAGAATTACATAACGAATTCCTGAAAATAATTCAGATTACTCAATCTGTTTTGTATTTTTGTACAATGAAAAATATGACCTTACTATTGGGTGTTCTTTTTTTTGTTAGTTGTTACAATGTAGAACAAAATTGTAATGATTTTAAAACAGGTACATACAAAAGCGAAATCACCATAGACGATATTTTATATACTTCTAAATTTACTCGAGACTCCAAACTTCAGATTGAAGAGTTTAAAGGCAGTATTGACTCTGCAAGTGTGCGCTGGATAAATGACTGTGAAATGATATTCAAAACTATCAATCCAAAGAATCGTGCTGAAAAAAAGGACATTCACCTTAAGATTCTAACTACTACAAAAAATAGCTATAAGTTTGAGTATGGCTATATTGGTGATACTAACAAACGTCAGGGGGAAGCTACCCGTATTAATTAAAATAAAGTAATCTGTCCTTCATTGTTAATATCAAGGTCTGAGTCGGACGCTTTGGACTCTTCCTTACTTTTTTCTTTTAAACTGGTGTCAGTGTAAGTTCCCATTTGCTGTGTCGTTTCTGTTACACCTGATTTGTCAACAACCTCCTCCTCGACTACAACAATTTCATCAGCTGGTATTTGCAGTGGAGCTTCATATGGTAGCGATTCCATAAGGTCAATTTGGTTGACTTTAAGTTTCGTTAACTGATTTCCTAAAGCAGAAACTCCTTTAAGAGTGATAAACTGCTCTATATCTATGATTTGATCTTCTTTTCGATCTTTTCCTCTGTCTTTTGCAAAGGAAACCTTAGCAACGGGACGCCAATCAGTTGAGATAATTTCTAATACGCTTGAAGCATGTTCTGTAATGAAGCTATCTTCCCTGTTTTCGTTTTCAATCAAGAAACGTTTAACATAATGCTTCTGCTTTTCTCCGTCAAAATAGATTGCTGAAACAGGCTTACTAGGTATCCATTTTTCAAGTACAATCATATCATCGTCAAAATGAGCCGTGATTTCAGGAACAATTGTTTTAACTAAACCAGATTGTGTTATAATCAAAATACGATCTTCTCCTCTAAACTCGCCAACTAAATCCCCACGACCGTCTACATTTAGACGTTGGATTGTATCATCAAACCATATTTTTCTTGGTTTAAGTGTACTGACTCCTTTTTCTTTAAGCTCAATACGCTTCACCGCATTTTTGGTAACTATGTTCCCCTTAGAAACGCGTCCCTTGATATTAACGCCTGCAAAGTCAATATCCCATTTAAGTTTCTTAATACTTCCTGCTTGACGCAGCAAAACAGTAACCACTTCTCCTTCTCCATTTGGATTGGCTGAGAAATACAATGTATTAGATGCAGCTTTTCCATTTGTTAAATCATACTCTCGATCTCTCGTCACACTAGTAACAGCAAATCGTTTAATATAAGAGGCCCCTCCTTTACCATCCTTATATATCATATTGTAAATAGTACGAGAGTCCTTTTTCTTAAATACAGCAACGTGAATTATATTTTTACCAATAAAGGTTTTGCTACCAACTTTGGTAACCATCATTTTTCCTTCTTCAGTAAATACAATGATGTCATCTATGTCACTACAGTCACAAACATATTCATCACGTTTTAATCCCGTTCCGATAAAACCTTCTTCTCTATTTACATAAAGCTTAGTGTTTCTAATAATTACCTTTGTAGCGTCTACATCATCAAAGGTTCTAATTTCGGTTTTCCGCTCCTTGCCTTCTCCGTAATTAACTTTTAAACGTTTAAAGTAATCAATAGCATAGGTAATAAGATTAGCTAAATACCCTTTTGTTTCAGCTATTTGATCTTCTAAAGCATCAATTTTTTGTTGCGCTTTTTCAATATCAAATTTAGAGATTCTTTTGATTCGTATTTCTGTTAAGCGTGCAATATCCTCTTCTGTAATAGCACGTTTTAAATGCTGAATATGTGGCTGAAGCCCCCTGTCAATAGCACTTATTACTCCTGGCCAGGTTTCTTCTTCTTCAATATCACGGTAAATTCTATTTTCAATAAATATACGCTCTAAAGAGGCAAAGTGCCATTGCTCTTGAAACTCTCCAAGCTTTATTTCCAATTCCTGTTTAAGCAGCTCTACTGTGTGATCTGTAGATCTTCTCAACATTTCTGTGACTCCAACAAACAAAGGCTTGTTATCTTCAATAACACATCCTAAAGGAGATATCGAATTCTCACAGGAGGTGAAAGCAAACAATGCATCTATTGTTTTGTCAGGAGATATCCCAGCTGGTAAATGAACAAGTATTTCTACTTCTGCTGCAGTATTATCTTCAATTTTTTTAATTCTAATCTTACTCTTTTCATTCGCTTTTAGAATGGAGTCAATTAATGAAGATGTTGTAGTTCCAAATGGAACTTCCGTAATTACTAAGGTATTTTTATTGAGTTGTGATATTTTTGCTCTACATCGTACTTTACCCCCCCGCAATCCATCATTGTAGTTAGTGAAATCTGCAATTCCACCAGTTGCAAAATCAGGAAAAATAGTGAAACGCTTTCCTTGCAGGTGTTTAACAGAAGCATCTATCAGCTCAATAAAGTTATGAGGCAATACTTTTGTTGACAGTCCTACTGCAATCCCTTCAGCTCCTTGTGCCAATAATAAGGGAAACATAACAGGAAGGTTAATAGGCTCCTTACGACGACCGTCATATGAAGCTTGCCACTCTGTAATTTTTGGATTAAAAACAACTTCTAAAGCAAATTTAGATAATCTAGCTTCAATATACCTTGAAGCAGCAGCCCTGTCTCCAGTAAGCACATTCCCCCAGTTACCCTGGGCATCAATTAACAAATCTTTTTGGCCAATTTGAACCATAGCGTCTGCAATACTTGCGTCTCCATGCGGATGGTACTGCATGGTGTGTCCTACTATATTTGCCACTTTATTATATCGCCCGTCATCAAGATCTTTCATAGAATGTAAGATTCTACGTTGAACTGGCTTAAAACCATCTTCAATAGCGGGAACAGCACGTTCTAAAATTACATAAGATGCATAATCTAAAAACCAATCTTTAAACATACCCGTTACTCGAGTAATCGTTTCTTGGTTTTCTGGCAATTCATTCGCTGCTATATCATCGTTCTCTTCTATCATACCTCTTCTTCGATAATATCTAATTCTACTTTTAGATTTTCAATAATAAATTTTTGACGATCTGGAGTGTTTTTCCCCATATAAAACTGGAGTAATGATTCTATGGTCATATCAGAATCTAACATCACTGGGTCAAGACGAATATCCTCTCCAATAAAATATTTAAATTCATTGGGAGATATCTCTCCTAAGCCCTTAAATCGTGTGATCTCTGGTTTAGGTTTTAACTTTTGAACTGCATTTCTGCGTTCATTCTCAGAATAGCAGTAAATCGTTTCTTTTTTATTTCTAACTCTAAACAATGGCGTTTGTAGTATGTACAGGTGGCCTTCTTTAATAATCTCTGGAAAAAACTGAAGGAAGAATGTAATTAACAATAAACGAATGTGCATTCCATCAACGTCGGCATCTGTAGCGATTACAATATTATTGTAACGTAAATCTTCAATTGATTCTTCAATATTTAAGGCTGCCTGAAGAAGATTAAATTCTTCGTTTTCGTAAACAATTTTTTTAGTTAAGCCATAGCAGTTTAATGGTTTTCCTTTTAAACTAAATACGGCTTGAGTATTTACATCTCTTGATTTTGTAATACTTCCAGATGCAGAATCTCCTTCTGTTATAAATAAAGTTGATTCGAGATTACGTCCATTTTTAATGTCTCCAAAATGCACGCGACAATCTCTTAGTTTTTTGTTGTGAAGGCTTGATTTTTTTGCTCGATCTCTAGCAATTTTACGAATCCCTGACAATTCTTTACGCTCTCGTTCAGCCTGTAAAATTTTACGCTGTATTGCTTCTGCAGTATTCGGGTTTTTATGTAAAAAGTTGTCTAGGTGGGTTTTTAAAAAATCGTTTATAAAGGTTCGAACCGTTGGAAGGTCTCCACCCATATCAGTTGAGCCTAGCTTTGTTTTTGTTTGACTTTCAAAAACGGGCTCCATGACTTTAATAGCAATAGCAGATATAATGGATTTCCTAATATCAGACGCTTCATAGTTTTTACCATAAAACTCTCTAATAGTCCTAACAAATGCTTCTCTAAAGGCCGCTAAGTGCGTCCCTCCTTGTGTGGTGTTTTGACCATTCACAAACGAATGGTATTCTTCACTATATTGTGTTTTACTGTGTGTAAGCGCAACTTCGATATCCTCAGCCTTAATATGAATGATCGGATACGTCATATCAGTCGCATTGGTATTGTCTTCTAAAAGATCCTTTAAGCCGTTTTCACTAAAAAACTTCTCACCATTAAATAATATAGTAAGACCTGGATTTAGATACACATAGTTTTTAAGCATGCGTGCGACATACTCATTTCTGTATTTGTAATTTTTAAATATCACTTCGTCAGGAACAAATGAAACTTTAGTTCCTTTACGACGCGTTGTATCGTCTAATAAATCTTGATTATTTAAAACTCCTGAAGAGAATTCTGCAGATGCAGATTTTCCATCTCTTGTAGATTCAACTCTAAAAAAGGAAGACAATGCATTCACCGCTTTGGTTCCAACTCCGTTAAGTCCTACAGACTTTTTAAAAGCTCTTGAATCATACTTTCCACCGGTATTCATCTTTGAAACGACATCAACCACTTTTCCTAGAGGAATACCACGACCAAAGTCACGGACTATCACTTTGCTCCCTTGTATGGAAATCTCAATTGTTTTTCCAGCTCCCATTACAAACTCATCAATAGAGTTGTCCAGAACTTCTTTTAATAGGATGTAAATCCCATCATCAGCTGAGGAGCCATCTCCTAGTTTCCCAATATACATTCCAGGACGCATGCGTATATGCTCCTTCCAATCAAGGGATCTAATATTATCTTCTGTGTAATCTGAATTTTGAGACATAGGTGTTTCGTGACAGAAGGCTAATATAGCACATCAGCACAAAAAATAAAACCTTTAAAACACAAATTAATTAACAAAAAAAAGCCAATGTTGTTGAGAACATTGACTTTCATATTATTAGTTATAATATTTATTAAACATTAAAAAGAAAATGCATGACATCTCCATCTTTAACCGTATAGTTTTTTCCCTCAACTCTCATTTTACCAGCTTCTTTAACTTTAGCTTCTGAGCCAAAGTTCACGAAATCAGTATAGGCTATAACTTCTGCACGAATAAAACCTTTCTCAAAATCGGTATGGATAACGCCGGCCGCTTGTGGGGCTGAACTTCCTACATTAATAGTCCAGGCACGAACTTCCTTAACCCCTGCAGTAAAATAAGTCTGTAAGGTTAATAGCTTGTAAGCTGAACGGATCAGTTTTGCAGAACCTGGTTCATCTAAGCCAATATCTTGTAGAAACATTTTACGTTCTTCATAATCATCTAATTCATTAATGTCTGCTTCTGTACCAACTGCAAGAACTAATACTTCAGCATTTTCATTAGCTACATTTTCTTTAACAAGATCTACATAAGAATTCCCCGACACGGCTGAATCTTCGTCTACGTTACACACATACATTACTGGTTTATCAGTGATAAACTGTAAAGGCTTAACAAATTCTAAATAATCATCTTCAGAAAAATCTAAAGCTCGAATGGAAATACCAGCTTCTAAGTTATCTTTAATTTTCAGAAGAATAATTTCTTCTTTTTGAGCCTCTTTGTTGCCGGTTCTTGAAGCACGTTTTACTTTTTCTAATTTTTTTTCTGTTGTCTCCAAATCTTTTAATTGAAGCTCCATGTCAATTGTTTCCTTATCTCTGATAGGATCTACATTGCCATCAACATGAATAATATTATCATCATCAAAACAACGTAAAACATGAAGAATAGCATCTGTTTCACGAATATTACCTAGAAATTGATTTCCAAGCCCTTCCCCTTTACTAGCGCCTTTCACAAGGCCCGCAATGTCAACAATTTCAACTGTAGCAGGAATGACTTTTTCAGGAACCACTAGCTCTTCGAGTTTAGATAGCCTTGGGTCTGGAACGTTTACAACGCCTATATTTGGTTCAATTGTACAAAATGGAAAGTTTGCACTCTGTGCTTTTGCATTTGACAAACAATTAAAAAGGGTTGATTTTCCTACATTTGGCAATCCTACAATACCAGCTTTCATATCTTAAAATTTGAATGCAAATGTAATTATTTAAATCAATAATTTACATGAGTACATAAATTACTTTAATACTTTCGATAGAATATTTAGAATCTATTTTTAAAGATAATGCACAGAAAAAAACTATTATCATATAAATTACTGAATAAAATTTAAAAATACACTTTCAATAAAACCAACTAATTATGAAATACTTGAAAATTATTACGCTTTGTTATTTGTTTTAATTAGAAATAACTAAAAGTTAATCAAATGTTAAATTTATGGGTGTAGACTATTAAGGATAGAATCGTATTAGGTTCTGAAGTGACGCCTCCAAACACTGCTGCTTTTGCAGGATTGGCTGACATTAGTTTCTTTGCAAATGCATTAGACACTAAGACCTCAGGATTGGATATTGTTTTTTCAAAAAGAAACATTAAATTAGGAAGTGGTAGTTTAGATTTAAACTTATCTGGAAATTACACAATCATAAACGAACGTAATGGTGCTGTAAAAAACCCTAAGTTCGCAACAGATAGTGGTCAAACGATTGTTACTGCAACTCAAGAAGCATTATTCTTTACATCAAGACCAGAAACAAAGTGGATTTTAGGAGCTAATTACGAGATTGGTAAATTCGGATTGAATTTAAACAATACGTATTTTGGTAAAACAACCTTTAAACAAGCAGGTTTAGATAATAATTTAAGAACAGAGTTCATACCAAAAGTTGTTACTGATTTAGGAATTAACTACAATGCGACTGAAAAATTTACAATTGCATTAAATGTAAACAACCTATTAAATGTATTACCAGAATGGGAATTCAAAGCAGAAAATGCTGCTGGACAAGCCATCATTGATAGCAACGTGATTACTTCTAGTGGTCAAACTGCAATCAAAAATCAGTCTGATTTAATTACATTTAACCAACGTTATTCTCAAATGACATACGATGGTTTTCACTTTAGCCAATTAGGAACGATGTTTAATTTATCATTAAATTATAAGTTCTAATCGAGAGTTAGATTGAAAAGAAAAAGCCACGCAATTGCGTGGCTTTTTTTTATAAAAATTTCTAATTTATTCAGGGTGCATAAAACGTTGCTTAGCCAATAAGGCCTCTTCTGTTTCAACGTTTGCGTCATCAGGGACACAACAATCTACGGGACAAACAGCTGCGCATTGTGGCTCTTCGTGAAAGCCTACACATTCTGTACATTTATCAGGAACAATATAATAAAGCTCATCGCTAATAGGAGTTTGTGCTTCGTTAGCATCTACTTGCTTCCCGTCTGTTAATACCAAATCGCCTTCTAAACTTGTACCATCTTTATAGCGCCAATCGTCTGCACCTTCATAGATTGCAGTGTTAGGACATTCAGGCTCACAAGCCCCACAGTTGATACATTCGTCAGTTATAATAATTGCCATAGCTGTGTTTGGATTTATATTACTTAAATTTGCTAGCAAAAATAACTCCAAAAAAGCGGTTAAACAAATAATGGGTAGCAAAACAAACACAATTAAAGCATTAAATGAATTAGGTCGATTTTTAAATCAGTTTTCTTCAGAACCAATATCTAAAAACGATACGGTTTTATATAATGACTTATTTTTCGATGGGTTTCAACACCAAATAAAACTATCTAAAGAGCATAACGGTTGGTTTTCACAAACTAACCTATTTTTTGCTATTGAAAATTGGTCTTCACTATTAAATATAGATTCATTAAACAAATGGACTTCCAATTATAATTTTGAAAACACAACTCAAAAAAAAGTAGCCATCATAATGGCTGGGAATATTCCTTTGGTAGGATTTCATGATTTCTTGTGTGCATTGATATGTGGTCATAAAATTATCGTTAAACAATCATCTAACGACAAACATCTTTTGCCGTTCCTAGTTCACTATTTATACAAAGTAGCTCCGGAACTTAAAGATACAATTTCGTTTTTAGAACAAAAACTAGAAGGATTTGATGCGGTTATAGCCACTGGAAGCGATAATACAGCGCGTTATTTTGAGTACTACTTTAAAGACAAGCCTTCAATTATTAGAAAGAACAGAAATTCTTTGGCCATCTTAACAGGTAAAGAAACTAAAGAAGACTTGTTACAACTTTCTAACGATATTTTTCAATATTATGGATTGGGCTGTAGAAGCGTTTCAAAACTTTTTGTTCCACAAGACTATGACTTTGATGCTTTTTTTGAAGCTATGTATCACTGGCACCCCATAATAGAAGGAGCAAAATATGCGAATAACTACGATTACAACAAAGCGGTTTATTTAATGAGTGAATTTAAAATGCTTGAAAATGGCTTTTTAATGGTTAAAGAAGACCCAAGTTATGCTTCACCTATCGCTACACTTTTCTATGAACGTTATGAATCAATTGAAGATTTATTAGATATATTGGATGATGATTCAGATAAAATTCAATGTATTGTATCCAATAAACTATCTGAAAAACACCTGGCTTTTGGGAGTACACAAAACCCAACACTAGATGATTATGCCGATGGAATTGACACTGTTGATTTCTTGTTGAAAATATAACATAAAATTATCATTTTGATATATAATAATCTACAATTAATTCGGACCTTTATAGCTTGATTAATTAACACTCACGAACCTAGTGTTCATATAACAAATTAAGAATGAAAAAACATAATTTCAGTGCAGGTCCAAGTATTTTACCTGAAGAAGTTTTAGAAAAATCAGCAAAAGCAGTATTAAATTTTGATGATGGACTTTCTTTAATTGAAATTTCACACCGTAGCAAAGCCTTTATTGATGTAATGGAGAATGCAAGATCTCTTGCAATTGAGTTATTAGGATTAGAAGGAAAGGGTTACAAAGCCATCTTTTTGCAAGGCGGTGCAAACACACAATTTTTAGCGGTTGCACTAAACTTATTAGAAAAGCGTGCTGGATACCTAAACACAGGTACTTGGAGTGACAAGGCGATTAAAGAAGCTAGAATGTATCAAGAAGTTGTAGAAGTAGCATCTTCTAAAGAAGCTAATTTTAATTACATCCCTAAAGGCTATAAAATACCTTCTGATCTAGATTATTTCCACTGCACTTCAAACAACACTATTTTTGGAACTCAAATGAAAGAGTTTCCAAGCTTAGACATTCCTTTAGTGTGTGATATGAGTAGTGATATATTTTCACGTTCTCTTGATTTTTCAAAGTTTGATTTAATCTATGCAGGCGCACAAAAAAATATGGGACCAGCAGGAACAACGCTTGTCGTTGTAAAAGAAGATATTCTTGGTAAAGTAACAAGACAGATACCATCAATGATGGATTATAAAGTACATATTGGCAAAGACAGTATGTTTAATACGCCTCCTGTGTTTGCAGTCTATACATCCATGCTAACATTAGAATGGCTAAAAGGTCTAGGTGGAATTGAAGCTATAGAAAAAGAGAACTTCAAAAAATCTCGTTTAATGTATTCTGAAATTGATCTAAATCCCTTATTTAAAGGGTTTGCAGCTACTGCAGATAGATCTACAATGAATGCAACTTTTTCTCTTACCGATGACAAATTAAAAGACACATTTGACGGTATGTGGAAAGAGGCTGGTATTAATGGGTTAAATGGACATAGAAGTGTTGGAGGTTACAGAGCTTCGATGTACAATGCTCTCCCATTAGGAAGCGTAGAAGCCTTAGTAGAAGTAATGAGTGAATTAGAACGTAAAGCATAAAAAAATGAAAATATTAGCCAATGATGGTATTTCACAAAGTGGAATCGACGATTTAACAGCAGCAGGGTTTGAAGTATTAACAACCACTGTAGCTCAAGAACAATTAGTGAATTTTATCAATTCAGAAAACATTGTAGCTCTTTTAGTAAGAAGTGCTACTACGGTTAGACAAGATCTTATAGATGCCTGTCCAGGATTAAAAATCATCGGAAGAGGTGGTGTTGGTATGGATAATATAGATGTTGGTTATGCACGTGAGAAAGGATTGAGTGTCATTAATACTCCAGCTGCATCATCAGAATCAGTTGCTGAATTGGTTTTTGCACATTTATTTTCAGGAGTTCGTTTTTTATATGACTCCAATAGAAGCATGCCTTTGGAAGGAGAGAAGAAATTTAAGAACCTTAAAAAAGCCTATGCTAAAGGAACTGAATTAAGAGGTAAAACTTTGGGAGTTATTGGTTTTGGACGAATTGGTCAAGCCACTGCAAAAATGGCTTTAGGGCTTGGAATGAAGGTCATTGCTTTTGATCCCTTCATGGAAAAAACAACAGTATCTTTATCCTTTTTTGATGGTCAAACTGTAGATTTTGAAATTAAAACCGTTTCTAAAGAAACCGTTTTAAAAGAATCTGATTTTATTACGCTACATGTCCCAGCCCAAAAAGATTTTGTGATTGGAGAAGCAGAACTTGATATGATGAAAGAGGGTGCTGCATTAATTAATGCCGCTCGTGGTGGGGTTGTAAATGAGGTTGCATTAGTAGCTGCTCTAGACACTAATAAATTATCTTTTGCAGGTTTGGATACTTTTGAAAACGAACCTACTCCAGCAGTTCAAATATTAATGAACTCTAAAATATCATTAACTCCACATATTGGTGCAGCTACTAACCAAGCCCAGGATCGTATTGGCTCTGAGTTAGCATCACAAATTATATCCATATTGAAATAGATTCTATTTAAAATAGGATTACAAAAACCTTAACAATTTTGTTAAGGTTTTTTTTGTACATTTATTTTTTAACCCCTTAAAAAATCTATATGTCAGGAATCTTAGACCTACTTAACAGTGCTGTCGGAAAATCATTAGTCCATGGTGCGTCCGGCCAAACAGGACAATCAAAATCAAAAACTTCTAATTTGCTCACAATGGCGTTGCCCATGTTAATGCAAGCTATGAAACGCAATGCAAATTCAGATGAAGGCGCTTCGGGAATCATGGGAGCACTTAAAAAACATGATGGCAGTATTTTAGATAATGTCGGTGACTTATTTTCAGCTAAAAATGCTGAAAGCGTGTCCAAGGATGGCGGTAAAATATTGGGGCATGTATTGGGCAGCCAGCAAGGGAATATTCAAAATGCATTAAGTGAAAAATCTGGAATTGATGCTGATTCTGTGGGTCAAATACTGAAAATGGCCGCGCCTATTGCAATGGGCGTTTTAGGTAAAAAACAACGCCAAATTCAGGCTGATTCTCCAAGTGGAATCGAAGGCTTATTAGGAGGGTTTATAGGGAAAAACGCCGGAGATAAAGACCAAAACTTCTTAGAATCTATTTTAGATGCAGACGGCGATGGTTCCGTAATTGATGATGTTGCTGGAATGGTTTTGGGCAAAAAGAACAGTAAAAAAGACTTAGGAGGAATACTGGGAGGACTGTTTGGTGAAAAGTAATTTTATTTCTTAAGATGTAGTATATTTGCATGAAATTAACTTGCATGAATACATTTAAAAAAACATGGGACATCAAACATAATTGGCAACTATTGTTCCCAATTATAGGTATATTATTTTTAATATCTAGTTCTCTGAAAGTCACGTATTTATTTCCGATTTCAGAACTCTATATTTCAATTCCAGTCTCTATAATTGTATTTTATATACTATTGAAAACAGTGTTGTATGCAATCTCAAAATTAGAACCCAAATGGGTTGTGGATCAACGTTGGGAACTCATAAGAATTTTTATTGTATTTGCTTTTACGGGGTCTTCATCAGTAGTAGTAGGCCGTCCTTTTATTAAAATGTTAGGGATTACTCAAGAAAATTTACACCCGTTTTTCTATTGGATTCTATTTATTACAGTTAGTTTATTCTTTTATCAAGTTTTATTAGTGTTGTTTGGATGGGTTTTTGGTCAGTTTAAATTTTTCTGGGATTTTGAGAAAAAAATGTTAAGACGTTTTGGATTGAGTAAGTTTTTAAAAGACTAATTATGTTTGACTCAATCCGCTCTAAATATTGTAGTTAGTAGTATATCAATAAACTATCATAAATAAAAACGATTAATTATTTCAAATATTATTTTGCCCCTTTTGATGGTTTATCAAAATAATACGTGTAGACCCACATTATACTAAATGTTGGAATGACATCTGACATTGGCAATACTTCTTCAATAAAAACAAGAGCAGCTGCTATTTTTCCTTTTTTACCATCATAGAGTTTAATCATTAGGTAATAAGAAATAGGTGCCCAAATAACATCAAACAATGGCACAAAATAGGAAACAAGCCCTATAATATCAAAGCACACACTAAGAACTAGTTTTGTGGATTTAGATTTATTCTTAAGCATACTACAATATAATTAATTTAAATTATTATTTAAGCAGGGTTTTAAAATGGGTCGTAAGTTTTTTAATTTTTGGGTCAATTAAATACGTGCAGTAAGGTTGATCTCTATTTAAGTCATAGTAATTATCATGATCATTTTCGGCGTCATAAAACACATCTAAAGGCTTTAACTCGGTTACTATAGGATCCGGAAATATTTTAGCTTCATCCAAAGATTGAATATATTCTTTTGCAATTTCATACTGTTCGTTATCTGTATAAAATATTGCGGATCGATATTGAGTCCCCACATCATTTGCTTGACGGTTTAGAGTTGTTGGGTCATGAGTAGAAAAAAAAACTCCCAGTAAATCGACATATGAAATCAACGTTTCATCATAGTCAAAAGATATTCCTTCAGTATGTCCGGTTCGACCTTGACAAACTTCACGGTAAGGTGGGTTTTTTATAAACCCTCCAGTATAGCCTGATTTTACATTATTTACGCCTTTTAGACGATTAAATACAGCTTCGGTACACCAAAAACAGCCACCAGCAAATATGCCATGTTTCATATTAAATTAATTTTCGATAAAGTTAGTAAACAATAAATTAAAATTACTGCTATTTATTGCACATAAAGACTTTAAATCTTAATTTCACAGTATGATTATTGCAAAACAATTACATAAATATTACAGTCAGCTTCACGTACTTAAAGGAGTTGATTTAAACATAAAACAAGGAGAGGTTGTTTCTATTGTTGGCGCTTCTGGTGCTGGAAAAACAACTTTACTTCAGCTGCTAGGGACCTTAGACCAACCTAGTAAGCATGAGCATACTCTGTTAGAAATTAATGGTGTAGATATTTCTTCTCTTTCAGATAGTGCCTTGGCAAAATTTAGAAATGAATATTTAGGGTTTATTTTTCAATTTCATCAGTTACTTCCCGAGTTTACAGCACTTGAAAATGTTTGTATCCCTGCTTATATAAAAGGAACTTCACAAGTTGATGCTGAACAAAAGGCCATTGAATTGTTAGGTTTTTTAGGATTACAAGAACGCATGAACCACAAGCCAAATGAACTTTCGGGAGGGGAACAACAACGCGTAGCTGTTGCCCGTGCACTCATTAATAATCCATCTGTTGTGTATGCTGATGAGCCTTCTGGTAATTTAGATAGCGAATCCGCACAACAACTTCATAAACTCTTTTTTAAGTTAAGAGATCGGTTTGGACAAACGTTTGTGATTGTAACACATAATCATGAATTGGCTGATATGGCTGATAGAAAAATCACCATGAGTGATGGACTAGTAAAAACAAACTAATTTGGGTCAATTAAACAATTCTGAACTCAAAGAATTTTTAGATGTCAAAGTCATTCAATATAACAAGCCCGACTTTATTGAATCAGACCCCTTACAAATACCTCATTGCTATTCATTAAAAGAAGACATTGAAATTTCTGGTTTTTTAACAGCCACTATAGCTTGGGGCAATCGTAAAAGTATTATTAACAATGCTAAACGCCTAATGGTCTTAATGGACCATGCACCCCACGATTTTATAATGCATCATCAAACAAAAGACCTTGAAAGGTTAAAAATATTTGTTCATCGTACATTTAATGGATTAGATTGCATACAATTTATAGAGAGTTTAAAACACATCTATACTCACCACAACGGACTGGAAGGTATATTTATTAGATATTCAGAAAAAGACAGCTTACAAGCTTCTATTCATCATTTAAAGCAGCACTTTTTTGAAATTGATCATCTTCAACGAACTCAAAAACACATCAGTGATCCTTTAAAAAAATCAGCTGCGAAACGTATTAATATGTTTCTAAGGTGGATGGTTCGTCCAAATGACACCAATGTAGATTTTGGGTTATGGACACAATTATCACCATCACAACTCTCCTGCCCTCTCGACGTTCATTCTGGGAATGTTGCTCGGAAATTGGGGCTTTTAAAACGGTCACAGAATGATGCAAAGGCCTTGTCTGAACTCGACAAAAACTTACGCAAATTAGATCCGATTGACCCTGTTAAATATGACTTTGCTTTATTTGGATTAGGTGTTTTTGAAAAGTTTTAAAAATCAAATACTTTACCATCGTCCGCCAGTAATACATCTTTAAAAACTGCAGATGCTTCCGACTTAAATCCTTCAAGCCCTCCATATCGTGTTGAATAATGCCCTAATATTAACTGCTTAACATTGGCCTTTAAAGCTATTGTAGCAGCTTGCTTAGCAGTTGAATGCTTTGTTTTAGCACATAAATTAGCATGTGCCTCCAAAAATGTAGATTCGTGGTAAAGGACGTCAACCCCACTAATAATGGGAATAATAGATTCTTTATATGCTGTATCGCTACAAAAAGCGTAACTTTTTGGTTGATGTCCTTGGTAAGTAACTTCAGTGTTTAAAATCAATTTCCCTTGTTCATTAACCACATCATCACCTTGCTTTAGCTTTCTAAAATAGGCTTTATCAATATTTAAATCTTTCGCTTTATTTATGTCTAATTTACGTTCAAATGGTTTTTCTTTAAATATAAATCCATTAGTATAAATACGATGATCTAAAGGAATGGTGTGAACAGAGACTTTTTCATCTTCAAAAACCAACTCTGATGATTTGCTGGTTAACTCATGAAATATAAGTTTGTAATTAGTCCAAGAGTCAGCAAGTTTCATTTGCAAAGTAATGAGCTCTTTTAATCCTTTAGGTCCATAAACATGTAAGTCTGTTTCTCTGGTAAGTAATCTAAATGTAGAAATTAAACCAACCAGTCCAAAATAATGATCCCCGTGTAGGTGAGAAATAAAAATATGTTTGATTTGATTAAATTTAATTTTGTGTCTTCTAAGCTCAACTTGAGTGCCTTCTCCACAATCAATTAAAAATAAATGACCTCTCATTTCTAGAACTTGAGAAGTCGTATGCGCTATAATACGGGGGGTTGCACTGTAGCAGCCAAGAATAGATAGTTTCAAGGTTTTTTATTTAAATTCCTAAGTCACGTTGCATCACTTCCATTTCAATAAAGTCATGGGCTTCTTGTAGCGTTGGAATAATGATTAAATTTTCAAAATCTTCTTGATTTAAGTCAGCATTAACAATAACAAAACAATGTTTAGAAATACTATGTTTTGCTGCTAGTGATACTAAATCTTCCAAAGACCCAACAGAAACATCTATTAAATGTATAATTAAATCTTCAGATTTAAATCGTTCATAAAGCACCCCAAATTTCTTTGAAAACTCTATTAAACTTGTTTTATCTTGGGTAATAACAGCGGTTGAACCGTGGTGATTAATTGTCATAGTATTACTTAATTTTTGAGGCTAAAAGATAGATTACTGCCATTCGAATTGCCACCCCATTTTCAACTTGATTAAGGATTATAGATTGGCCTGAATCTGCCACTTCGCTGGAGATCTCAACCCCTCTATTGATAGGACCTGGATGCATAATGGTAATTTCTTTATCCAGTGATTCTAAAATGTTTTTGGTGACTCCATATTGTTGCGCATATTCTCTTGTAGAAGGAAAGTAGCTTATGTCCATTCGTTCATTTTGTACACGAAGCATATTAGCTACATCACACCAATTTAAAGCCTTGCTTAAATTGTATTCAATCTTTACTCCCAATTTATCTATATACTTAGGAATTAAAGTTTTTGGTCCACAAACCATCACTTCGGCTCCTTGAAGTTGAAGCGCAAATATATTTGACAAGGCAACTCTACTGTGTAAAACATCACCAACAATAACTACTTTTTTTCCTTTAACCTCCCCGTGCTTCTCACGTATGGAATAGGTGTCTAGAAGAGCTTGTGTTGGATGTTCATGGGTGCCATCGCCTGCATTAATAATTTTAGCATCTACATGTTTAGAAAGAAACTTAGCGGCTCCAGGGTTTGGATGACGCATTACCACCATGTCTACTTTCATAGAAAGTATATTGTTAACCGTGTCAATCAGAGTTTCCCCTTTGTTTAAAGAAGATTGACCAGATGAAAAATTAATTACATCGGCTGACAAACGTTTTTGTGCTAATTCAAATGATAATTTTGTTCGAGTTGAGTTTTCAAAGAACAGATTAGCAATTGTAATATCTCTAAGGGATGGTACTTTTTTAATGGGGCGATTAATCACTTTCTTAAAATGATCTGCAGTTTCAAAAATAAGGTTAATATCGTCATTGTTGAGATATTTGATTCCTAATAAATGATCTACACTCAGTTCGCTCATAGTTTAATTATTTATTAAATAGACGGCATCTTCGCCACTTGTTTCTTTCCAATTTACCAATACTTTTTCATCATTGATGGCATCTACTTGTCGCCCTCTATAATCAGGTTGTATCGGTAAATGCCTACTAAAACGACGGTCAATAAGTATTAGCAGTTCAATTTCTTTAGGTCGGCCAAAAGATTGAATCGCAGTTAATGCAGCTCTAATACTTCTACCAGTGTACAATACATCGTCAATAAAAACAACTTGTTTGTTTTCTATTAAAAAGTCAATTTCTGTTGAGTTTGCTTCATGTACTTTATCAGAGCGTCTAAAATCATCTCTGTAAAATGTGATATCTAAAAGGCCTAATTTAATATCAGGGATATTATACTCATTGACTAACATTGCTTTTAAACGTTGTGCTAAAAATATACCTCTAGGTTGAAGACCGATGAGAACAGTATTAGAAAAGTCGGTATGTTTTTCAATGAGTTGACAAGCCAATCGGTGGAGAATGATGTTTACTTCTGTGTTGTTAAGTAAAACTTTTTGACTCATAGTGTTGTAATGTAATCTTGGCACAAATGTAATGCAAAAATTTAAAATAGCATGAATTGAAAATAATTTAATAAATCAATCAAGGAAATCAGTATTATTTACCAATAAATTCATTGTAAATTATTAGTACAGCCATCAACAGCATAAAACGTGCAAAACTCTTTTTCAAAGACTTTTCTTCAATAAAGTTTGAAACATAAGAGCCGATAAATATGCCGAAAATTGAAATAGATGTAAAAATCATAAGAAAACGCCAATCAATAGTAACTTGCGTACTATCGGCCACAAAGCCAAAGAGCGCATTAAATGTGATAATAATTAAGGAAGTAGCGACTGCTTGCTTGATATCGAGGCTAGCATAAACAACCAATGCAGGAACAATTATAAACCCACCTCCTGCTCCAACTAAACCTGTTAATAGTCCAACTCCTAACCCTACAATAAATAGTAAATAATAATTTATAGTTATTGGTTTATGGAGGACGGCTAACTTATTCTTTTTTAATATTGATAGTGCCGATAAAATAATAACAGTACTAAATAGCAACATCAATGCCATCTCTTTGGTGACTAACACTAAACCTAAATCGAATAGTATGTCGGGAAGATTTGTAATTATATAACGTCTGGTAAAAAACACGGATCCTAATGCTGGTAAAACAAAAATAAAGGCGGTCTTGTATCTAATTAACTTGTTATTAATATTTATAAGAGTGCCAACAGCTGCCGAAAAACCAACTACAAATAAGGAATAACTAGTGGCTAGAATGGGATTTAAGTGAAATAAATACACAAATACGGGGACTGCTAAAATAGATCCTCCTCCTCCAAACAACCCGATAACCAATCCTATTAATAAGGCTCCAAAATACCCAACAAGCTCTACATAATTCATGACGCTAATTTAAAGCATTATAAAGAACTTCAATAGGATGAAGTGCCGTTTTGTTAACACCCTCCTTAATTTGATGTCTACAACTTGTTCCTGAAGCGGCTACAATTGCATCTATTTCTACTGTTCTTAAGGCAGGGAATAAACTATCCTCTCCTATTTGCTGACTTATTTCATAATGTTCTTTTTCATATCCAAACGACCCCGCCATTCCACAACAGCCAGAATCAATTGTCTTGACATTAAAATTAATCGGAAAACCCAATATATCCACAGCATGTGAATTTGATGACAATGCCTTTTGATGACAATGGCCGTGATAATAAACTGTTTTTGTTGAATTTGAAAATAGTGAAATATTAATTTTATTATCTTGAAGTTCATTTGATAAAAACTCTTCTATTGTAAACGTATTTAAGCCCAGTGTTTTGGCGGTATATTTTAAACTTGCATTTACTAGGTTTGGATATTCATCTCTGAATCCTAAAATAGCCGAAGGTTCAATTCCAATTAAAGGAGTATCTTTTGAAATGAGCGTACTAAAGAGTTTAATATTTTCTGTAGCAATTGCTTTAGCTTCTTTCAAAAATCCTTTTGAAATATACGCTCTCGCACTTTCAGGGTGGTTTGGTATGTTTACAGTATATCCTAATTTATTTAATAGCTTAACTGCTTTAATTCCAATGTCTAGGTCATAATAATTAGTGTATTCATCACAAAATAGAAAAACACTTTTAGTATGTGTACCCTGGACATGATTTGAAAACCACTGCCTTAAAGTAGTTGGTTTTAAAATTGGAAGTGAACGATTAGGGTGTACGCCTATACATTTCTTAAACCACTTGCTCTTAGCAATAATATTATAAATCCATGAAAAACGATGTGCAATCAAATTGACTTTAGCATTATGAGCAATGAGCTTGCTTCGTAAAGACACTGGGTTGGTTTTTTGGTATTGATATAAAAACTCTGCTTTCAAAGTTGCCATATCTACATTAGATGGACACTCAGATTTACACGCTTTACAAGATACACAAAGATCCATTACCTCTTTAATTTCTGGATGATCAAAAGGATTTTCTTTGGTGTTTTGAGTCAAAAATTCTCTTAACACATTGGCACGCCCTCTGGTAGAATCTTTTTCATCTAAGGTTGCTCTGTAACTTGGACACATGGTTCCACCAGCAAAACTTAATTTACGACAATCACCAGATCCATTACATTTTTCTACCGTATTTAAAATACCTCTAGTAGATTCAAAATTGTAAAGCGTTTCTATTGCTTTTACTTTATTATCAGATTCGTATCGCAATGACTGATCCATGGCCACAGCTTCTACAATTTTCCCAGGATTAAATAAATTTCTAGGATCCCAAGTTGATTTAATACGTTTTAAAAGCTGGTAATTATCCTCTCCTAAAACCAAAGGAATAAACTCAGAACGCACACGTCCATCTCCGTGCTCGCCACTGAGAGCTCCACTAAATGATTTAACTAATTTTGCAGAAGCTTCACTTATAGATCGAAACAGCTTAACATCAGTTGATAATTTTATATTTAATATTGGTCTTAAGTGTAATTCTCCAGCTCCCGCATGCGCGTAATACACCGCTTTTTGATGATAGGATTTCATTAAGGCTGTAAAGGCTTCAATGTATTCTGGTAAATCTTCTATAGCAACAGCAGTATCTTCAATACAAGCCACTGATTTTGCTTCGCCTGGAATATTGGCTAGCAACCCTAATCCGGCTTTACGTAAGTCCCAAATTTTTTCACAGTCTTCTCCTTCTACCAATCGATATGCGTATCCAAGTTTTAATTGAACAAGACTCAATTTCAACTCTTTTGCTTGTTCTTTGGCCTCATCAATAGTATCTCCTTTAAATTCAATCATTAAAATTGCTTCAGGATCTCCTTCAACAAAAAAGCGATTTTTTTGTTGAAGGAGATTATCTTTCGTACAATCTAGTATCGTTTTATCCATCAATTCACATGCTGTAGGGCTCATTTTCATGGCTACTAAAGTAGCTTGAAGACTTTCGTTAATTGAGTTAAAGTGAGCATTTAACACCACTTGAAACGGTTTAGGTAACGGGACAATTTGAAGTTTTAATTCGGTAATAAAGGCTAAAGTACCTTCGGAACCGCATATTAATTTAGAAAGGTTAAAACACTCCCCAGAGGCTTCAAACGGACTGGTGTTCATTAACGCATCTACGGCATAGCCAGTGTTACGTCTAGAAATTGATGCTTTTGGATAGCCCAATTCAATTTGGTTTCTAATTAGTGGATCAGAGAGTTCTGAATGCAAATGTCTGTACAACGCTCCTTCTAATGAATCTTCTTTAAGTTTAGAATTAAACTCTTGATTCGATAAGCTGGTAAAACATACTGAACTACCATCACTCAATAAGGCTTTTACGGCTAAGGTATGATCTCGAGTCGAGCCATATACTATGGATGTAGAACCGCATGAGTTGTTTCCAACCATACCTCCCATAGTACAGCGATTTGCGGTGGAGGTGTTTGGACCAAAAAAATAACCAAAAGAGCTTAAAAACACATTCAACTGATCACGAACAACACCTGGTTGCACACGCACCCAATTCTCTTGAGTATTAATTTCTAAAATATCTGTCATATATTTAGAAACATCTACAATAATTCCATCCCCAACACATTGACCGGCTAAAGAAGTACCTGCGGCTCTAGGAATTAAAGACAAAGCGTTTGAGCGCGCAAATTCAATGGCTAATTTAATGTCATTTTCTGACTTAGGAATTACTACAGCTAAGGGAAGTTCACGATAAACGGACGCATCTGTAGCATATAAAGATTTAACAAGGTCACTATCGTATAAATCGCCTGTAAGTTCGTTTTTTAATGATTCAAGAGCTGTTTTCACGGAAACTAATATTTAAAGATTAAAGATATAAAAAATGAATATGCTTATTTGAATAATTAATATTTAATTATGGATTCCTAATTGGAATGATTATTGGATATTATTGAGAATTAAGATATATTATTAGCTATGGTTTGTTATGTTTATAAATTAATATATTTACAAATTAAGTAAGTCAGATACGTTTTATGATTCGATATTTAATTTTGCTATTACTTTTTTTTGGAATGCAACAGAAAGCATATTCTCAAATAGACGCTGCTAAAGAAGTTTTTAAGGTTAACGCTTTAGCATTAGACGACAACAAATTAGCCGAGCGTTACCCAGTAAAACTTGCTCCTATTGTTGGGCTAACAGATAAAGGGTTTGCTATTGAAATGGGGATTAAACCAATTGATGGGTTTGCAAAAAAAGAATATGGAATTACAGAAACACGTGATGTTGTGGATCCTACCTGGGAAATCAAACAACAGTTTAAAGAAGGACAGAAGGATGTCTCTAAGTTTGACCGCGACTACTACTTAGGAGATATTAAAACTAAATCAAAGTTTATTCGAATTGTGTGTAGAGACCATGAATATGAAGACGGTGATCGGATTAAGTTATTATTAAACAAAGCTATTATTCATCCTAATATTACACTCAGAAATTCAGCCTATATTATTGATGTCCAATTAAAAGTTGGACTAAATACCATTGAATTTTTTGCTCTTAACGAAGGCTCATCTAGCCCAAATACGGCACAACTAAAAGTTTACAATGAAAGTGATGTTATTATTGCTTCTGGTGAATGGCTGTTGACCACAGGTTACAAAGCCAGCTTGATTGTATTAAGAGAGTGAAAAAGCATTAACGATTTATTTAAAAAATCACTATAAACTCAATAAATCTATAAAATGCCTTAGATCAAATGATCCAAGTTCACCTCATTTGTTGATTTACTTTGAGAGAGGGCTACATAACTTTGTACATTATTTACATCGGATATAATGGCAAGTTTGGTTAAAATAAACTGTTCATAGTCTTCAATATCAACTAGGATTAACTTTAATAAATAATCAAAATTACCAGACACCCGATGGCATTCAACCACTTCTGGAAATCCTCTTATAGTGGTTACAAATTTCTCTAAGTAACTTCTCGTATGATTTTTTAGTGTAATCCCTACAAATACAGTCAATTTTAAGCCCAACATTTTAGAATTTAAAATAGCAGCATATTTATCGATAAACCCTCGTTTTTCAAGTTTTTTTATACGGTCAAAAATAGGGGTTGTAGTCATCCCTAAAATGTCAGCAATATTTTTAATAGTACGGTTACTATTTTGCTGTAGTAGTTTTAAAATTTCAATATCTGTCTTGTCAAGTTTATCAATCATCTAGAAAAAAAATAGTTTAAAAGTTATATGAGCGGCTACCAAAAGAATAAAACAATTTATTTTAACAAAAATACACATAAATATTCTTATTTGGAAACTGTTTCAATAACAAACCGTTAATATGATCGTATTGAATATATATTTGTTCTTCACAGTATTTTGATAAATTGTTTGTTTAATTACTTAATCTTTTAGCCATTATATGCCTAGATATCATACGTTAGGAAAAATTCCTCCAAAGAGACACACTATTTTTAAAGACGATAATGACAATTTTTATTATGAAGAATTGTTTGGCACCATAGGGTTTGAAGGGATGTCATCATTGATGTACCACACCCAACGTCCCACACAAGTCAAAAAGATTTTAAAATCTTACGATGTCGCTCCAAAGATTGCAGTTTCTAAAAATATGAAGTCGTTAAAACTGGAAGGTTTTGAAGTGGCTCCTAAATCAGATTATTTAGAAAGCAGGACTTGTATACTAGCCAATCAAGATTGTCAAATAAGTTTGGCGGCTCCAAAAGAGTCCTTAACAAGTTATTTTTACAAAAATACAGATTCAGACGAAGTACTATTTGTCCACAAAGGAACTGGAAAGTTAAGAACACTTCTGGGAAATATTGAATTTAAATACGGAGATTATCTAGTCATTCCTAGAGGGGTAATATATCAAATCGAATTTAATGATGAAGACAACCGCCTGTTCATAGTGGAATCAAGAAGTCCTATTTACACACCTAAACGCTATCGAAACTGGTTTGGACAACATGTAGAAGGTGCCCCCTATTCTGAAAGAGATTTACACCCACCTACAGAACTAGAAACGTTTAATGAAACAGGCGACTTTCTTATAAAGGTTAAAAAACAAGACACAATTCACGAATATATTTATGCTGCTCACCCTTTTAGTGTGGTCGGCTGGGACGGCTATAACTTCCCTTATAAGTTCTCTATTCACGATTTTGAACCTATTACTGGGATGATTCATCAACCACCTCCTGTACATCAAACATTTGAGTCGTCTAAGTTTGTCATTTGTTCGTTTGTGCCAAGGCTTTTTGATTACCATCCAAAATCGGTACCAGCACCCTATAACCACTCTAACATCGACTCGGACGAAGTCCTATATTATGTAGATGGTGACTTTATGAGTAGAAACGATATTAATAAAGGGAGTATAACCTTGCATCCAGCTGGAATTCCCCATGGTCCACACCCAGGGTCAATGGAAAAAAGTATTGGAAAAAAAGAAACCCAAGAACTCGCTGTGATGGTGGACACCTTTAGTCCATTAATGGTGACAGAAGAAGCTATGAATATTCAAGATGAAGATTATTATAAATCCTGGATTACAAAATAAAAAAATAAAAAATTTACGGAAATGAGTAAAATAAAAAACATAGAGTACGGATTGGAAAAAATATTTAAAGATGCAAAAGACTTTCTCCCGCTATTAGGAACTGATTATGTAGAATTTATTGTAGGTAATGCAAAACAAGCAGCCCACTTTTACAAAACTGCTTTTGGATTTCAATCCTATGCATATAAGGGATTAGAAACGGGATGTAAAGAGTATGCATCTTATGTTGTCAAACAAGATAAAATAAGAATCGTATTAACCACTCCACTAAATCAAGATTCATGGATGAACGAACACTTATCCAAGCATGGTGATGGGGTGAAAGTTGTTGCTTTGTGGGTTGATGACGCTAAAAAATCATGGGAAGAAACGACCAAAAGAGGCGCAAAATCTTATATGGAACCAACGGTAGAAAAAGACGAACATGGCGAAATAGTAAGAGCTGGAGTTTATACCTATGGAGAAACTGTTCACATTTTTGTAGAAAGAAAAAACTACACAGGAGTATTTTTACCTGGTTATAAAAAATGGGAATCAGAATACAATCCTGAACCTATGGGTCTTAAATTTATAGATCATATGGTAGGGAATGTTGGTTGGAATGAAATGGATATCTGGGTTAAATATTACGAAGATGTTATGGGCTTTGTAAATTTCTTATCTTTTGATGATAAGCAAATTACAACCGAATACTCTGCATTAATGAGTAAAGTAATGAGTAACGGAAACGGAAGAATCAAATTTCCAATTAACGAACCAGCAGAAGGAAAAAAGAAATCTCAAATTGAGGAATACTTAGACTTTTATAATGGTCCAGGAGTGCAACACATTGCTGTTGCCTCTAATGATATCATTGATACAGTAGCAAAAATGAGAGCTAAAGGGGTTGAGTTTTTAAGCACACCACCCGACGACTATTACAAATCCGTTCCAAAAAGACTTTCTGATCACAACCATGAATTAGAAGAAGATATTGAAAAATTAAAATCCCTTGGGATTATGATTGACGCTGATGAAGAAGGCTATTTATTACAAATATTCACCAAACCTGTAGAAGATAGACCCACCTTGTTTTTTGAAATCATTCAAAGAATGGGTGCAAGAGGGTTTGGAGCTGGAAATTTCAAAGCACTTTTTGAAGCCATTGAAAGAGAACAAGAAAACAGAGGAACCTTATAATTTAATGGTTGACAGTCAACATAATACAACTATAATGGAGTTTAATAGTGTTACCAAAAAGCTACCAAAACATCTTCATAAATTTATAGTACAACAACCCTATAGCTCCTATACCGCTCAAAATCAAGCGGTATGGCGCTATGTGATGCGTCTTAATATTCATACCTTAAAAAATAAGGCTCATGATAGTTATATTCTTGGGTTGAAAAAAACAGGCATTAATGAAGAAGTCATTCCGGAAATGGATGGCATGAATCGGATTCTTAAAGACATTGGATGGGCAGCAGTAGCTGTAGATGGGTTTATTCCTCCTAATGCCTTTATGGAGTTTCAAGCTTATAATGTACTTGTCATTTCTTCAGACATCAGATCACTAGACCATATCAACTACACCCCAGCTCCAGATATTATTCATGAAGCTGCTGGGCATGCGCCAATAATTGCAAATGCCGAATATGCAGAATATTTGAGAAGACTAGGAGAAATTGGAGCTAAGGCCATAGCATCCCCTATTGATAATTATATGTATGAAGCCATTCGCTTATTGTCTATTTTAAAAGAAAATCCCAATTCTTCAGAAGCAGCAATAGCAGATGCAGTACGGCAAGTCAATACACTGCAAACTGAAATGGGTGAACTTTCTGAAATGGCTCAGATTAGAAACCTTCACTGGTGGACGGTTGAATACGGTTTGATTGGAACGCTTGAAAATCCTAAATTATATGGTGCAGGTCTCTTATCATCTATTGAAGAAAGTCGTTTATGCTTACAAAAAGAAGTTAAGAAATTACCCTATTCAATGGAAGCGGCTACAGTCAATTTTGACATAACTAGCAGGCAACCTCAATTGTTTGTAATTCCTAATTTTTCTAGTTTGAGCTTTGTGTTAGAAAAATTTGCAAATACTATGGCCATTAGAACAGGGGGGTTAAAAGGAATTCAAAAGTTGATTACTTCAAAAAAAATGGGAACAATAGAGTTAAACACAGGAATTCAGATTTCCGGAACCTTTGCTACTGTTATAAATTATGGCCATACTCCTATCTATTTTCAAACAAATGGCCCTACTGCCTTGGCAAATGTAGGCACTGAACTAATTGGGCATGGAATTGAACAGCACCCAAACGGCTATGGGAGTACGCTTGGAAAACTAGAAGGTATCAATACAGCAATTGAAGACATGTCCCCTAAAGACTTAGAGGTATACGGCATAATTGAAGGCAAATCTACTAGCCTTAATTTTATAGGCGGCATTAAAGTTGAAGGTGAAATTATTACTGGAAAAAGAGATCTTCAAGGGAAAATAATCCTGATCTCACTGAAAAACTGTTTGGTAACCCATAATGAAACCGTATTGTTTGACCCAAGTTGGGGGGTGTATGATATGGCGATTGGAAACCATATTGTTTCGGCGTTTGCTGGACCTGCCGATTCCAATTCATTTGAAGATATTTATAGTATATCAAAACAAAAAACAACTCCAATTATATATTCTGACCAAGAAAAAAAGGTTCATGAATTATATGAAACAGTTAAAACATACAGAACAAATAATGCCGATGCGGTTGAAATTCTTAAGTCCGTTTTTAATGAACTCATCGATGAACACCCCTCTGAATGGTTACTATTATTGGAATTATACGAACTTGTTTATAACAAAGATTTATCTTTAATGAATAAAATTCATGAGCAGCTTCTAATCTTGAAGCAAAATAAACACTATTCTAAGCTTATTACAGATGGCTTACATTTAATTATTAAAAAATAACATATGCACTGTTGGATTAAAATTGATAAAGATTCAGATTTTAGTATCTATAATTTACCGTTTGGAATTTTTTCTGAAGCTGATCAGATTAAAAGAGTTGGTGTAGCTATAGGAGACCATGTAATTGATTTATATGCCGTTTATGAGCTCGGTGTTTTTAAAGACTTAAAGTTTGATATTTCTGTTTTGGAGTCGGATTACTTAAATGATTTTATAGCTTTAGGGAAACCTATCACTTTAAAAGTTAGAGCTGATCTTCAGTCAGAATTATGCAATGAAAATTCTGTTTTAAAATCCCACCCATCGGTTTTTATTAAGCAAACCAAAGTGACCATGCATTTACCTGTTAAGGTAGGTGATTATACTGACTTTTATTCTAGTATTGAACACGCTACCAACATAGGAACCATGTTTAGAGATCCTGAAAATGCGTTACTCCCAAATTGGAAACACTTACCAGTAGGATATCATGGACGTGCCTCTTCAATAATAGTAAGCGGACAAAACGTACACAGACCAAAAGGGCAGGTTGTTTTAGAACCCAACTCCCCTCCTACATTCCAAGCGTCTTCACGAGTTGATTTTGAATTAGAAATGGGCTTTATTATTGGGAAAACCTCAACTTTAGGCGATTCTGTATCTACAGAAAATGCAGATGATTATATATTTGGTAAAGTCTTGTTTAATGATTGGTCGGCTCGAGATATACAAAAATGGGAATATGTACCCTTGGGGCCCTTTTTAGCCAAAAGTTTTGCTTCCTCAATATCTGCTTGGGTGGTGACTTTAGAAGCTTTGGAGCCCTTTAGAGTGAACGGACCAGTGCAAAACCCGTCGGTAATGCCCTATTTAAGCTCCAGAGGTTACAAAAACTACGATATCAATTTAGAAGTCGCTATACAGCCTAAGAACTGTAAAGAAACCACTGTAAGTCGTTCAAATTTTAAATACATGTATTGGAATATGAATCAACAACTAGCCCATCATACCGTTAATGGATGTAATTTAAATGTTGGTGACTTGATGGCCTCAGGAACAATTAGTGGGAAAGACCCAAAGGCATACGGATCCATGCTAGAACTGTCTTGGGCCGGCTCCAAACCTGTTGAATTAAATGAAGGTGGTTCTCGAAAATTTATTCACGATAATGACACCGTTATTATGAGAGGTTACTGTAAAAAAGGGCCAGTTCGTGTGGGGTTTGGTGCCGTTTCATCTACATTACTTAAAGCTAAATAAATACTATGTCTACAATTAAATCATTTGATCCTGAAACACTAGAAACTAGAGACTTACATCAATTACTTTTATCTGCAATTGCACCTAGACCAATCGCATTTGCAAGTACTATTGACTCTAAAGGAAATGTCAACCTTAGTCCATTTAGTTATTTTAATGTCTTTAGTTCTAATCCTCCAATTTTAATTTTCTCTCCCTCCAGGCGTGTGCGTGATAACACAACAAAACATACTTTACAAAACGCTGATGACACAAGAGAAGTGGTAATAAACATGGTCGATTATTCAATCGTAGAGCAGATGTCTAAGTCTAGTAATGAATATGCAAAAGGAGTTAATGAATTTACTGAAACTGGTCTTACTGAAGTGAGCTCACTAAAAGTGAAGCCTCCTCGAGTTTTAGAGTCGCCTGTATCTTTTGAATGTGTTGTAGACAATATCATCTCCTTAGGAGAGAACGGAGGCGCAGGTCAATTGGTAATCGCTAAAGTAGTGCACATACATGTCAACTCTGAAATGTTAGATTCCAACGATCAAATAGATCCTACAAAGCTAGATTTGGTGGCACGTTTGGGTGGCGATTGGTATTCACGAGTAACCAAAGAAAGTATGTTTACAATTAGTAAACCTAAAGGCTAAAAAGTGAATTAGAGGAACTTGGGTATGATTCCGCTCTACTTACTTACCAATACAGAAATTAGCGAATATGTTTCCTAGAAGATCATCAGAGGTAATTTCCCCAGTAATTTCTCCAAAGTGATACAGAGCTTGACGAATGTCAATTGCCAATAAATCTCCTGAAAGCTGGGCGTCCATTCCTTGTTGAACCCTTTGCACATCTAACAACGCCTTTAGCAAAGAATCATAATGTCTGGAGTTGGTAATAATAGTATCGTTGTTACGCAAGGCCCCTGTATTTACAAATTCTAATAACTTAGTTTTTAGAGATGTAATTCCCTCTCCGCTTTTAGCAGCCGTGTAAAGAGTGTGTGGATACACAAAAGAGGTTTCAATAAGCCCTTTATCCGATTGGTCCATTTTATTAGCGACCACTATTAACTGCTTGTCTGGGTATTGCTCCTGAATTTTTCGGATATCGTTATTAAAAAGTACAATCGTTTCGATTGTTACCTTAGAAGCATCTAATAAATACAATACGACTTGCGATTGAGTAATTTTTTCAAATGTTTTTTTAATACCTATGCTTTCAATCGTATCCTCAGTGGTACGAATACCGGCCGTATCAATGAATCGAAACTTAATACCTTCAATCGTGATTTCATCTTCGATAGCATCACGAGTAGTTCCTGCAATATCACTAACTATGGCTTTGTCTTCGTTTAATAATGCGTTTAATAATGTAGACTTGCCTACGTTCGGAGCACCAACAATAGAAATTGGGATCCCATTTTTAATCACATTACCAGTTGAAAAGGAGTCAATTAAATGTTTTAAAACCTTGATAATTCGCTGCAGCAAATCTTCAAATTGTTTGCGGTCTGCAAACTCTACATCTTCTTCCGAAAAATCGAGTTCTAATTCAATCAAAGAAGCAAAATTTAATAACTCATCACGTAAGACTTTGATTTCATTACTGAACCCTCCACGCATCTGTTGCATAGCAATTTGGTGCGAAGCTTTGTTATCACTAGCAATCAAATCCGCAACCGCTTCGGCCTGACTCAAGTCTAGTTTAGCGTTTAGAAAAGCACGAAGAGTAAATTCCCCTGGGTTCGCAATTCGAGCGCCGTTTCTCACAAACAGTTGTATAATTTCTTGCTGTATATAAGAACTTCCATGACAAGAAATTTCAACAACGTTCTCTCCAGTATAGGATCTTGGGTTTTTAAAAACAGATACTAAAACTTCATCTAAGACCCTACCGGCTTCTGTGATATGTCCTAAATGAATGGTGTGTGACTTTTGATCCGCCAGTTTTTTCTCGTGAATGGACTTAAAAAAAGTATCAGCCATGGCTATGGCTTCAGGTCCTGAAAGTCGAATCACTGCAATAGCGCCTGCTCCTGAAGGAGTGGCTAAAGCTATAATAGTATCGTTTTGATGCAAAAGTTAATTTTTTACAAAAGTATTAATATTACTTCAAATGAGATAAGTAATAATTTTAATTTATTTTTGTATTTCCATTTAATCAAGCTACTATGAAAATCCATTTATTTACATTCTTAATTATTTCCACTCTATTTGGTTGTAATCAATCAACTAAACTTTCTAAGAACGAGTATAACGTTACTGTAAAAGCCGAAGGTGTTTTTGATGGACTCAGAGCGTATTTAAAAACAAACGAGGACCCAAGAAACCCTATTGCCACAGATACAGCTGTTGTTTACAAAGGAGGCTTTACTTTTAAAGGTCAAATTGAAGGGACTGAAATGCGGTCCCTAACTATTGATGGAGTAAATGGTCAAACAACCATACTTTTAGAACCAGGAAACATTGAGGTTGTTGTTTATAAAGACAGTATTTACAAGTCTACCGTAGAAGGTTCCTTTAATAATGCTGTTTTTAATGACTACAAAAAAGAATATAAAGCCCAAATAGATGATTTAAGTTCTGTAAGTAAAGTACTTATGGCCTCACAAAATGATCCCACACTAACAAAATCGCTTAAAAAGCAAATGGATTCTTTAAGAATAGAACTTAAAAATTTTGGTTTTCAATTTATCAAAGCTAATACTGATGCTGACTTTTCATTGTTATTATTGAATAGCGTTATAGATCAAAAAGGATTTGACCTGAATTTAGCTTCAGAGGCTTATGATCAAATTGACAACTCCATAAAGATTAAAACCATAAATAATCAAATTATTTCTAACCAAATAAAAACAAAAATAAAACTTGCTGAAAAATCTCAATTAGTTGCGATTGGACAAATAGCTCCTAACTTTTCAGCACCAAATCCAGAAGGCGAATTTGTAGAACTAAATAAAATAAAAGGGAAAGTAACCATTATTGATTTTTGGGCCTCTTGGTGTAAACCATGCAGAATTGAAAATCCAAACCTTGTAAAACTCTATAATGAATACCACCCTAAAGGCTTAGAGATTATCAGTGTCTCTCTTGATCGTGAATCACAAAAAGACTTTTGGATTAAAGCGATTGAAAAGGATCAATTAAACTGGTATAATATTTCAAATTTAAAATTCTGGCAAGAGCCTATTGCAAAACTTTATGGCGTAAACTCTATTCCAGCTACATTTATCATTGACAAAAACGGAATCCTTATTGCCAAAAAATTAAGAGGTTCACAGTTAGATCAAAAAATAAAGGAACTTTTGGATTAGTAGCGTTTTGAGTTAGGTGCTAAATTTTGTTGTTTTTGTGCATTACAAACAAAATAATTATTGGAATTGCTAACAGTACAACCATCCATAGGTGCGTTTCTAAAACTTGAGGAACTATTAATAATGTTAATATATAACCTCCTATAGCGCCTCCAAAATGCGCATCGTGGCCAATATTCCCCTGTCTAGACTTCATACCATATATAGAATACAACATATAACCAACTCCAACAACATACGACGGAATTGGAATAGGAATGAAATATAAATACAGTTCCATTCCAGGGTATAACAATATAGCAGCATAAAGGATTCCCGTCACGGCACCACTGGCGCCAACTGCTGAATAATAGGATTCATTTTGATGAAAATAATAGGACAATAGATTTCCAGAAATTAAACTTCCAAAATAAATTAGAAAGAAATATAAAGGCCCCACACTTGCCACAACATTATTAGCAAAGAAATAGAGAGTAACCATATTAAACAACAAATGTTGTAGGTCTACATGTAAAAAACCAGAGACTAATAAACGTAGTTTTTCTCCACGCTTGATCCCACCTACATTAAACTTATAGGTCTCGAAAAAAGAACGGTCTTTAAATCCTTTTAAGGAACAAATAACGTTAATGGCAATAATAATAAGGAGATAAATACTAATGTTCATAAGGGATACATATTAAATAAACTATATATTTGCGAAAGTAAATTTAATTTTTTTAAATGCAATTACTAGCGTACATTTTAATTTACCCTATTCTGTGGTTTATTTCCATCCTTCCATTTAGGCTACTTTATGCTGTTTCTGATATGTTATATGTTTTAATGTATCATGTAATCGGGTATAGAAAAAAAGCTGTTTATGAAAATCTCAAACTAGTATTTCCAGAAAAATCAGAAATGGAACTTCTAACCATCACCAAAAAATTCTACCACCATTTGTGTGATATGATTGTCGAATCGATTAAATCAATGACTATTTCGATTGACTCCATGAAAGCGCGTTATAAGTTTAATAACCTAGATATTATTACCGACTTTGAAAAACAAAACAAAAGCATCATACTTATGTGTGCTCATTACGGAAGTTGGGAATGGATTTTTATTCTTCAAACCTATACTACCCACCGAAGTTATGCGATCTATAAAAGGCTACAAAATAAATATTTTGATCGCTTAGTAAAATCAATTCGAGCCCGCTATAACAGTTATCTTATTACCACTAAAGAAACGTTTTCTGTAATGGAGGACGCCAAGAAAAAAGGGATTTTATCCATGAGTGGATTTGCATCAGACCAGTCTCCGAAAAAGGACAAAGCACGCTACTGGGCAGATTTTATGGGAATCAATGTTCCAGTTCATACAGGCGCGGAAGCCCTCGCAAAAAAATTAGATATGCCGGTCGTTTTTTTTTCTGTTAAACGGATGAAAAGAGGGTATTATGAAGCTACGTTTCAAACCTTGGCTGAAGACCCTACATCATTTAAAGATTATGAAATAACAGACCGCTTCTTATCACTTGTTGAAGCGCAAATATACGAGGCTCCAGAATACTATTTGTGGACCCACAAACGCTGGAAACATCGAAAGGCTTAAAGTCCTACTACTTCTTTTATTTCGTTAATAATTTTATCTGCTAATTCGTCTGCAGTATCTTGTGTTGGTGCTTCTGTATAGATGCGTATAATAGGCTCTGTATTACTTTTTCTAAGGTGAACCCATTCGTTTGGGAAATCAATTTTCACCCCGTCAATAGTAGATATTTGTTCATGGGCATATTTAGATTCCATAGCCACTAAAATAGCATCCACATCAATCGTTGGATTTAAATCGATTTTCTTTTTACTCATAAAATAAGATGGGTAGCTTGCTCTAAGTGTACTCACTGCTATTTTACGTTCAGCTAGTAAACTTAAAAACAAGGCAACTCCAACTAAGGCATCACGACCATAATGAGATTCAGGATATATAATACCACCATTACCTTCACCTCCAATAATAGCATTGCTTGCTTTCATAGCATTAACCACATTAACTTCACCAACAGCACTTGCCGTATACGTACCGCCATATTTTTCAGTCACATCTCTTAAGGCTCTAGTAGAGCTTAAATTACTAACTGTATTTCCAGGTTTATGACTTAAAATATAATCAGCACAAGCAACCAAGGTGTATTCTTCACCAAACATCACTCCTTTTTCGTCCATAAAAGCCAACCTATCAACATCGGGGTCAACCGCAATTCCAAAGTCAGCACCAGTAGCAACTACTTTTTCAGACAAATCCGTTAAATGTTGCTTTAAAGGTTCTGGATTGTGAGGGAAATGACCATTAGGTTCACAATGTAATTTAACTGCCTCAACACCCAAACGCTCCAAAAGAAGAGGGATTGCAATTCCTCCCGTAGAATTCACCGCATCGACAACCACCTTAAATTTACAGGCTGCAATTGCTTTTACATTTACATGTTCTAAATCTAATACGGCGTCTATATGAATATCAAAATACGCTTGGTTTTTGGTAATCACTCCCAAATCATCAACCCCAGCAAATTCCATAGAATCCGCCGCTGCTATGTCTAATACGCGTTGGCTGTGTTCTGAATTTAAAAACTCGCCGTTATGGTCTAATAACTTTAAAGCGTTCCATTGTTTTGGATTGTGGCTCGCCGTTAAAATGATTCCACCATCTGCATGTTCTAAAGGCACCGCAATTTCAACAGTTGGTGTGGTTGATAAATCTAAATCAATCACGTCTATTCCCATTCCAATTAGTGTATTCATAACCAAGTTTTGAATCATCGCCCCTGAGATTCGGGCATCTCTACCAATCACCACACGGTAAGACTTCTTGGTTCGTTGTTCCTTTATCCAAGTACCGTAAGCAGCTGCAAACTTTACAGTGTCAATAGGCGTTAAATTAGTGTCAACAAACCCTCCAATAGTGCCTCTGATTCCAGAAATAGATTTTATTAATGTCATTAATTTAAAATTTTAAACAAATATAAGACTTCAAATCAATTATATTAAAATGTATTCATATTATTGCGATATGAATTACTTAGCTCACATTTATCTTTCTGGAAATCAACCCGACATAATGATTGGCAACTTTGTAGCGGATAGTATAAAGGGTAAGAAATACCTCTCCTACCCTGCCGACATTCAGAAAGGAATCCTACTACACCGCCAAATTGACACAGCTACCGATTCACACCCTGCCTTTAGAAAAAGTACCAAACGACTTCATGAAAAATACGGTCATTATTCTGGAATTATAGTTGATATCTTTTACGATCATTTTCTAGCCAAAAATTGGATAGATTATTCCAACACCCCCCTTGAGGATTATATTCAGTCTTTTTATCAACTATTGAGAGATAACTTTGAAGTACTTCCAGAAAATATTCAAAAAATGGCTCCTACCATGATTAAAGGTAATTGGCTTTTGATTTATTCAAATCTAGAAGGAATTGATCGAGTGTTGGCAGGTATGAATCGCCGAACCAAAAACAGGTCTGGTATGGATACCGCAGGAGAAGAATTAAGAGCCTCTTACGCCTTTTTTGAAGCAGACTTTAGACTTGTTTTTAAAGACCTTCAAACTCTCAGTCATAACTTTCTCAAAAAATATTAATTTGGTTATGAGTCTCTGTATTCTAGAATGTCTTTTGGTTGACATTCCAAAGCTTTACAAATAGCCTCCAAAGTAGAAAATCGAATGGCCTTTGCCTTCCCTGATTTTAAAATAGACAAATTAGAAGTGGTAATTCCTATGCGTTCTGAAAGTTCCTTACTTCTTATTTTTCTCTTGGCAAGCATCACATCAAGATTGATTATTATAGGCATCGTTTAAACTGTTAGTTCGTTTTCTTCTTTAAAATTTTTGGCCACTAATAGGGCTTCACTTTGAATCATGAAAAACAAACCAATGATCATTAAAAACAAAGGGACCATTAGATTAATATCATATACAAATTCAAAAAGACCTTCACGTAATTTACCAATCCATCCCAAAATCATAATAACCACAAACATAACTCCCGCTAATAAAAAGTGGGTTCCTGATATTTTTAGGCATTTAATAATTTGTTTAGAAAAATACTTATGGATCAATAAATGTCGAGCCATTTTTCTTAAATAATACACCCCTCTTAAAAAGACAATACAAGTTAAAACACTAATGCAACTAATTGAAATTGCTAGTAATGACCAGTGTTCATCACCCCCTTTTATTACATTGATTTCAACAAAACCAAAAGAAATAGTAGTAAGCAGTAATAGAAAACCACCAACATTAAGAATGTATAAATAATCGACGAGTGATTTGAAAAGGAAAGATTTTTTCATAGAACTATTAATTTGCATCAAATTTAATAAAATTATTGATAAACAACAAAAATATTTTGTTTAACAATAACTAACTAATATAGTTCCATATGTTTTTATACTTACCCATTTTAATATACGTTTGTGTAATGGGTTGATGTTTTGGGTCGCTAAGTTTAGGATCTGCTACAAGCACCTTTTTAGCCCAATGTCGCGCTAAGGACAGGATATCTTTATCTTTAACAATATTAGCAATTTTCAATTCTAAAATCCCACTTTGTTGAGTCCCCATCATATCCCCCGGACCCCTAAGTTTAAGGTCAACTTCTGCAATTTCAAAACCATCACTAGATTGAACCATTGTTTGCATGCGTGTTTTACTGTTTTCTCCTAACTTATGACTGGTCATTAAAATACAATAACTCTGCTCGCTTCCACGTCCTACACGTCCTCTTAACTGATGGAGTTGAGATAAGCCAAAACGTTCGGCACTTTCTATAATCATGACGGATGCATTGGGCACGTTCACACCTACTTCAATCACTGTAGTAGCCACCATAATGTGTGTTTCGCCTTTTACAAAACGTTGCATCTCAAATTCTTTGTCTGCAGGTTTCATTTGTCCATGTACCATAGACACCTGATAATTTGGCATTGGGAAATCACGAACAATGCCTTCATAACCATCCATTAAGTCTTTAAAGTCTAAGGTTTCACTTTCGTTTATTAATGGGTATACGATGTAAATCTGTCTTCCTTTTGAAATTTCATCTCTTATAAATCCAATAACTTTTAATCGTTTAGTATCATAACGATGAACGGTTTTAATTGGCTTTCTTCCGGCAGGCAACTCGTCAATAACAGAAATATCTAAATCGCCATAAACAGACATAGCCAAGGTGCGCGGAATGGGAGTTGCTGTCATGACTAAAATATGGGGCGGACACGCATTCTTTTTCCAAAGCTTACTTCGTTGAGCCACTCCAAACCGGTGTTGTTCGTCAATAATTGCCAAGCCAAGGTTTTTAAATTTCACCTTGTCTTCTAAAAGTGCGTGAGTTCCAATGATAATTTGTAATTCGCCAGATTCTAATTGTTCATGAATGATGCGTCGAGCAGCTATTTTACTCGACCCTGTTAATAATGCAATTTTCACCCCAATTAAATCACAAAAAGGTTTCAGTCCGTTATAGTGCTGAAAAGCTAAAATTTCTGTGGGTGCCATCAAAGTCGATTGAAAATCGTTATCTATAGCAATAAACATAGACATCAATGCTACAATTGTTTTACCAGAACCAACATCTCCTTGTAAAAGCCGATTCATTTGAGCATTACTGCCCATGTCAATACGGATCTCTTTCAAGACTCTTTTTTGAGCATTCGTAAGCTCAAACGGTAGATGCTTTCTATAAAATGTATTAAAGTAATCGCCGACCGTCTCAAAACGATAGCCTTTAATTTTAGACTTATGAATAATATTTTTAAGAATAAGTTGCAATTGTATATAAAAAAGTTCTTCGAATTTCAAACGAAACTGTGAGAGACTCAGCAGCTTTTGATTTTTTGGAAAATGTATATTTAAAAGCGCTTCACTTTTGGAAATGAGTTTTTGATGTTCAAGTATTTCTAAAGAAAGGGATTCCTCAAAACGACCATTTAACTGTAGAAAAAGCTGTTCCATAACTTTACAAATAACCCGGTTTGAGATGCCGCGGTTTGCCAGCTTTTCTGTAGAAGGATAAATGGGCTGTATAGCCTTTGAGAGACTTTTATCATAGTCTGTTTTCAGCTCAACATCTGGATGTGGCATACTAAACATGCCGTTGAATAGGTTTACTTTTCCAAAAATAACATAATCAGTATGTGTTTTTAAATGCTCTCGAATCCATTTATGACCTCTAAACCAAACAAGCTCAATATGCCCTGAATCGTCTTTAAAAGTGGCTACAAGCCGCTTGCCTCGCTTTTGAGCAATTTCTTTAAACCCTGTGAGTTGCCCAATGATTTGAACTTCTGCATTTGAAGGTTGAAGTTCTGTTGTTTTGTAAAATCGGGTACGGTCAATATAACGGTTTGGAAATAAGTTTAACAGGTCTTGATAGGTATGTATTCCAAGTTCTTTGCGCAATACTTCGGCACGACTGGGCCCAACGCCTTTTAGATAATCTATAGGGGTTTGAAGAATGGACGCTGTCTGCAATATATTTTTAATAAATTACTTATTTAATTTTATGAATCTTAATACACGCAACTAAGTTAATAGTTTTACGTTTTTAATTTATAAAGCAATTAATTTATTAACTTCATTTTTTAAATACGCCAAAGCTATACTACTTGGTGAAGGATTGTCAATCGAATTAGTTAACACTAACTCTCTGAATTTATCTGCAGTCTGGGTCGTATTGCCAAGGTCACAGTTTCTAATAGTTTGAATAGTGGTATTTTTTGCTGTTAAAATCACGTTCCAACAGTCTTCAGAAAGATAAATTTGCTGAGATAAATTATGTTCAAATTCTTGTTCTATAGTTTGAATCAATAACTGTTCATAATCTTCCTTTTTTGATGAAATAGGATGAATTCTAATGAGTAAATTTGTTGGCGTCATACGTTCTAAAAACAACGTCAAACGCTCGTAAGCTTGTAACTTGATAGGAAGGATATCACTTTTTATAGCGCTATTACGTGAAAAATAATGTTTCTTATTTTGATTGCTTAAATAGTCTCTGGAGAACTTGTAGACGATGATTAAGGCTAAAAGCGCAAAAAACCATTTGAAATTAGTTTCTAAAAATTCCATTTCTAATAAAATTAGTTAATTGTTAATTAATAAATGCCAAGTTACTAATTTCATTCAATATAGAAGCCTGCTAGCGTGTATACAAATTAAAAATTCGCTTCTTTTAATGATTCATAAATTGTTTATAATTTATAAGGGATCCTTTAAAAATTACGAATAACATTACTTAATTTCACATCTTATAAAAAATAGAATTTGAAACAGTATTTAAGTCAACTTAACGAAGCTCAATTAGCACCAACTTTACAAAAAGAGGGTCCTATGATTGTGATTGCAGGTGCAGGCTCTGGAAAAACTAGAGTACTCACCTATCGCATCGCTTATTTAATGAGTGAGGGTGTAGACCCCTTTAATATTTTATCTCTTACTTTTACAAATAAGGCCGCACGAGAAATGAAAATCCGTATTGCTTCTATTGTAGGAGATAGTGAAGCTAAAAACTTGTGGATGGGAACCTTTCACTCTGTGTTTGCTAAAATTTTACGTTTTGAAGCGGACAAGCTTGGGTATCCTTCAAATTTTACAATTTATGATACACAGGATTCTCAACGTTTGATTTCATCTATCATCAAAGAAAAAAAGTTAGATAAAGACATTTACAAATACAAGCAAGTACAGTCCAGAATATCCTCTTACAAAAATAGTTTAATTACCGTAAAAGCTTACTTTCAGAACCCTGATCTTAAGGAAGCCGATGTCATGTCCAAACGTCCAGAAATGGGAGAGATTTATAAAGAATATGTCTCTAGGTGCTTTAAGGCAGGCGCCATGGATTTTGACGACTTACTGCTTAAAACTAATGAATTACTAACGCGTTTTCCTGAAGTATTGGCAAAATATCAAGATCGATTCCGTTACATTCTAGTGGATGAGTATCAAGATACAAACCACTCGCAGTACTTAATCGTTAGAGCACTTTCAGATCGTTTTCAAAATATTTGTGTTGTGGGTGATGATGCACAAAGTATTTACGCCTTCCGTGGCGCAAATATTAACAATATTCTAAACTTTCAAAAAGATTACGAGGATGTGAAAATGTTTAGGCTGGAACAAAATTACCGCTCTACTAAAAACATTGTGAATGCTGCTAACTCAATTATTGAAAAAAACCAAACTAAACTAGATAAAGTGGTTTGGACTGCTAATGAGGTTGGAGAAAAAATCACCGTTAATCGTTCTTTAACTGATGGTGATGAAGGGCGTTATGTAGCAAGCTCCATTTTTGAAAACAAAATGCAAAACCAGGCTAAAAATGGTGATTTTGCAGTTTTATACCGTACCAATGCACAATCAAGATCTATTGAAGACGCTTTGCGAAAAAGAGGTCTTGAATACAGAATATATGGAGGTTTGTCATTCTATCAACGAAAAGAGATAAAGGATGTTCTCTCCTACTTGCGAATTATTATTAATCCTTCAGATGAAGAGGCTTTAAAGCGAATTATTAATTTTCCTGGGCGAGGCATTGGGCAAACAACTATTGAACGATTGATTGTCTCTGCAAACGAGTATGATAAATCTATTTTTGAGGTCCTTAAACATCTTCATGAGTTGCCTATTAACATAAACGGTGGGACTAAAACAAAACTCCAGAATTTTACAACCATGATTGAAAGTTTTCAAGTCATGAGTAATACTGTTAATGCATTTGATTTGGCAGAACATGTATGCAAAGCGAGTGGATTGATACAAGAATTTAAGAAAGATGGTACTCCAGAAGGTATTACTCGATTAGAAAATATTGAGGAACTCCTTAATGGTATAAAAGATTTTGTAGAGGGACAACAAGAATTGGCAGACTCAACAGGCTCATTAGCTGAATTTTTAGAAGATGTAGCCCTGGCTACTGACTTAGACAATGAAGAAGGTGAAGACAGTGACAAAGTAGCACTAATGACCATTCACTTGGCAAAAGGACTTGAATTTGAATATGTTTATATCGTTGGCTTGGAAGAAAATTTATTTCCAAGTGCTATGAGTATGAATACGCGAAGTGAACTAGAGGAAGAAAGAAGATTATTTTATGTAGCACTAACGCGCGCAGAAAAACAAGCCTACCTCACCTATGCACTTTCTAGGTACCGTTGGGGAAAATTAGTGGATGCTGAACCCAGTCGTTTTATTGAAGAGATCGATGAGCAATATTTAGAAATTGTCACACCAAAAGAAGAACGGCGATTTAACCCAATGTTAAGTGCAGACATTTTTGGAGATGTGGAGCCCAATACGGTACGATATAAGAAACCAGCTTATCTAAAAGCAAAACCTAAAGTAAAAGAGCCTTTTAAAATCACAGCACCAAAAAACTTAAAGAAGGTAAGTGACACTAAAAACACCACAAACTTATTTGACAACAAGTTAATCGTTGGAGACGTGGTTAACCATCAAAGATTTGGAAAAGGAAATGTACTAAACATTGAAGGAAAAGGGGCGGATTTAAAAGCCGAAATTAAATTTGAAAATGGCGGATCTAAAAAGTTGTTACTGCGATTTGCCAAGCTTGAAATCATTTCATAAACAAGATAAAGACAATGGCCGAACTCCTCAAAATATTTCCTGAAAATCCAAACCCAAAAGCAATAAAAAAAGTAATTGAGGTGCTTAAAAAAGGGGGGGTTATCATTTATCCTACTGATACTGTTTATGGACTAGGGTGTGATATCACAAATTTAAAAGCACTTGAAAGAATAGCAAAAATAAAAGGGATAAAACTAGAGCGTTCTAACTTTTCATTCATCTGTCAGGATTTAAGTAATTTAAGTGATTATGTCACTCAAATAGACAACTCTACATTTAAACTTCTTAAACGAACTCTTCCTGGCCCCTATACTTTTATATTGCCGGGTGCAAGTACACTACCCCATCCATTCAAAAAAAAGAAGACTGTAGGAATTCGCATTCCTGATAACACGATAGCTTTAGAAATTGTTAAAAGTTTGGGAAACCCAATTGTATCCACATCAATACATGATGAAGATGAGTTATTAGAATATACCACAGACCCAGAACTGATATTTGAAAAATGGAGTTCTAAAGTTGATTTGGTAATTGACGGCGGTTATGGCGATAACACTCCGTCAACAGTCGTAGAAGTTAAAGATTCTGAAATCACTATTTTGAGAGAAGGGAAAGGAACTATTGATATATTTTAAATAGATAAAAAGAGATTATAGAACTGATTTATGAGCAAGTTTGATGAATTTATAGAAGTAAAAGGAGCACGTGTACATAATCTAAAAGATATAGACGTAAAGATCCCCAGAGATAAGTTGGTAGTCATCACTGGAATGTCTGGAAGCGGAAAATCCTCCTTAGCATTTGATACTATTTATGCAGAAGGTCAGCGCCGCTATATTGAGACATTTTCAGCTTATGCACGTCAGTTTTTAGGGAGTTTAGAGCGTCCGGATGTCGATAAAATTGATGGGCTTTCTCCAGTAATTGCTATTGAACAAAAAACAACTAGCAAATCTCCAAGATCCACAGTCGGAACAATTACCGAAATTTATGATTTCTTAAGATTGTTATATGCGCGTGCTGCAGATGCTTATAGCTATAACACCAGTGAAAAAATGGTGAGCTATAACGATCTTCAAATAAAAGATCTGATTCTTGAATCTTTTAACGGGAAACGCCTTTCAATATTATCTCCTGTAATTCGTTCTAGAAAAGGACACTACAGAGAATTATTCGAACAAATTGCTAAGCAAGGATTTGTAAAGGTCAGAACAGATGGTGTTATAGTTGACATTTCAAAAGGAATGAAGCTTGATCGCTATAAAATGCATGATATCGAGATTGTTATTGACAGACTTAAAATTGATGAAACCAGCGCCTCTACAAGCAGACTAAACGAAAGTATTAATACAGCCATGTACCACGGAGAAAATGTACTTATGGTAATTGAAGAAGAGAGTAAAGAAGTGCGCTATTTTAGTCGAAACTTAATGTGTCCAACTTCTGGAATATCCTACCCAAACCCAGAACCAAATAATTTCTCATTTAATTCTCCAAAAGGCGCCTGTTTGGACTGTAGCGGTATTGGAACCTTATACAAGGTAAATGCGTCTAAAATAATTCCTGACCCCTCTTTATCTATTAAAAATGGAGGGCTAGCTCCACAAGGCACCCAAAAAGACTCTTGGATTTTTAAGCAATTAGAGCTCATTGCTCAACGCTATAACTTTAAACTAACAGACCCCATTTCAAAAATATCAAAAGAAGCTTTAGATATTATATTATATGGCGGAAAAGATAAATTTTCAGTAGATAGTAAAACCTTAGGAGTCTCTAGAAACTATAATATAGATTTTGAGGGAATTGCTAATTTCATCGAAAGTCAGTATAAGAATTCAGACTCTACTTCAATTAAACGATGGGCAAAAGCATACATGGATAAAATTAAATGTCCTAGCTGTAAAGGCTCTCGATTAAAAAAAGAATCCTTATTCTTTAAAATTAACGACAAGAATATTTCAGAACTTTCTGATATGGATATTGTAGATCTTGTGGAATGGTTTAAGAAACTCCCTAAGTATTTATCTAAAAGCCAGACTATAATTTCAAAAGAAATACTAAAAGAAATTTCTACGCGATTACAATTTCTTTTAGACGTTGGGCTTGATTATTTGTCTATAAGTAGAAGCTCAAAGTCACTTTCGGGTGGAGAAGCGCAGCGCATACGTTTAGCCACACAAATTGGTTCTCAGTTGGTGGGTGTATTGTATATCCTAGATGAACCAAGTATAGGCTTACACCAAAGAGATAATGAAAAACTAATAAAATCTCTAATAGCATTGAGAGATGTTGGTAACTCTGTAATTGTTGTAGAACATGACAAAGATATGATTGAACAAGCAGATCATGTAATTGATATTGGCCCTATGGCTGGAAAACATGGAGGTGAGATTATCAGTCAAGGAACCCCAAAAGATATATTAAATAGTGGCACCATGACTGCAGACTATTTGAGTGGAATTAGAGAAATTGAAGTCCCAAAAAATCGAAGAACTGGAAACGGGAAGTTCTTAGAGCTAAAAGGATGTACAGGAAATAATTTAAAAAATGTTTCTATAAAACTTCCATTGGCACAAATGATTGGAGTCACCGGAGTTTCAGGAAGTGGGAAATCTACTTTAATAAATGAAACACTGTATCCAATCCTAAACAACTATTATTTTCATGGGGTCATGGAGCCAATGCCTTATAAATCAATTAAAGGGTTAGACAACTTAGACAAGGTTATTGACATCAACCAATCCCCAATTGGACGTACCCCGAGAAGTAATCCAGCAACTTACACCGGAGTTTTTGGGGAAATAAGAGCTTTATATGCTAAAATACCTGAAGCAATGATACGGGGCTATAAATTAGGTCGGTTTAGTTTTAATGTAGTTGGTGGGCGTTGTGAAACCTGTAGAGGGGGTGGTATGAGAGTGATAGAAATGAACTTCCTTCCTGATGTATATGTGGAATGCGAGACCTGTCAAGGAAAACGCTTTAATAGAGAAACTCTTGAAATTCGTTACAAAGGAAAATCTATTAGTGATGTTCTAAACATGACGATTGAAGAATCCGTTGATTTCTTTGAGCATATTCCTAAAATTTACAGAAAATTAAAAACCATAAAAGAAGTTGGATTAGGCTATATTACTTTGGGGCAGCAAAGCACCACTTTATCAGGTGGAGAAGCACAACGGATCAAATTAGCTTCAGAGCTAAGTAAGCGTGATACTGGAAATACCATATATATTTTGGATGAGCCAACAACTGGACTTCATTTTGAAGACATTAGGGTTTTAATGGATGTATTAAATAAGTTAGTTGATAAGGGAAATACTGTGCTTATAATTGAACATAACCTAGATGTAATTAAAACAGTTGATTACATCTTAGATATAGGTCCTGAAGGAGGGAATGGAGGTGGCAAGGTAATTGCACAAGGAACTCCAGAAGTAATAATAAAAAACAAGTTAAGCCATACAGCACGGTTTTTAAAAAAAGAACTAACTTAGTAATAACTTAAATCTAAAATTATGGGACCAGAAAAGAAACACAAAGGGTGGAATGAGATAAAAACGAATGATTCTTGGGCGATTTTCAAAATCATGGGAGAGTTTGTGAATGGATTTGAGAAAATGAGTAAAATTGGACCATGTGTCTCTATTTTTGGATCTGCAAGGACCAAACCAGAAGATGATTATTACAAACTATCTACTGAAGTTGCGACGTCCATTGTAAAAGCTGGATACGGCGTTATTACAGGGGGTGGACCCGGAATAATGGAAGCAGGAAATAAAGGGGCTCATTTGGCTGGTGGAACATCCGTAGGATTGAATATTGAATTGCCTTTTGAACAGCACAACAATCCGTACATTGATTCCGATAAGAGTTTAGATTTTGATTATTTCTTTGTTAGAAAAGTGATGTTTTTAAAATACTCTCAAGGAATTGTTGTAATGCCTGGTGGTTTTGGAACCTTAGACGAACTGTTTGAAGCGATTACATTAATACAAACTCACAAAATTGAAAAATTCCCTGTTATATTGGTTGGGAAAACATTTTGGAGTGGTTTAATGGAATGGATAAAATCTACCTTGTTAGAGCGATTTGAAACAATAAGTGCTAAAGATCTAGACCTAATTCATTTGGTAGATTCATCTGATGAAGTAATCGAAATACTAGACACTTTCTATAAAGAATACCAATTGAGCCCTAATTTTTAATTCCTAACTAATATTTTCTAGATTAATAACTACTGAATATTTTAAAGCCTTTAAGCCTCAAATTGTTGAAAAAACTCTCCTTAAATCTTATGATTATATTTTGTTTTATGACTGTCAGCAGTCAAAATGAAATACAAATTCAGGGATTCTTAAATATAGAAAGTAATACGATCTTAATTAAACAAAAGATAACGTATTATAATAATTCTAACTCCTCATTAAGTCAATTATACTTTAATGATTGGGGGTCTAGTTTTAGCAACCCAGATTCCCCACTTTCTAAAAGATTTGTTGAAGAGTATGATGGGTCTTTACTAAATCCTAGAAAAAAAAATAGAGGCTTTACAACAATTCATTCTGTAGAAAATGAGAAACAAAAAGCCCTATCCTATTCTTACATTGAAAATCAATGTGATTTATTTAAAATTGAGCTTACAACTGATTTATTACCTTTTACATCTACTACCATTTTTATTGAATACACGCTACAAATTCAAAGCGATCGATTTACTAAGTACGGAGTTACAAAAAAGGGAGACTATTTTTTAAATTACTGGTATATAACCCCAGCTGTTTTTGAGGATTCTGAATGGAAACTATTTAGTAATAAAAATCTTGATGATTATTACACCCCTAAATCTAAGTTGAAGCTAACCCTAGAAATCCCACATAATTACAGTGCTTCTTCCGAGTTAAATTTAAATAATGTTGTTAATAAATCAAACACACATGTATTTACGTTTGAAGGAAGTGATAGAGTAGATACTAGACTTAATATTTCCACAGCTCCTTTTTTTAAATTTAAAATTGGGGACTTAAACATAATAAGTAATAATATAGATGCAGATGAATCATTAAATCAGCAAATTAATTCATTTAAAAAAATAGTAGGTTTTTTAAATGACCGACTAGGTGTTTATCCACATGAAAACTTAATGATTTCGAGAGTGGATTTAAAAAAACATCCTATATATGGTTTAAATTTACTTCCAGGTTTTCTTAGTCCATTTTCAAAAGAGTTTGAATATGAGTTAACCGTCGCCAAAAACTTAATTAGACTTTACTTAGACCAGTATTTAAGAATGAATCCCAGAGAGGACTATTGGCTTAAATCAGGACTTGAAACAGTGTTATTAATGGATTTTGTTGATGTCTTTTACAAGGACCAGATGATGCTTGGGAAGCTTGCTAATATGTGGGGGATAAAGACTTATAATTTAGCAAAGTTAAAATATAATGAACAATACCAACTAACCTACTTATACATGGTTAGGACAGGAAGAGACCAAGCCTTAAACTTACACAAAGATGAATTATTAAAATTCAATGCTAACTTATCAACTAAATATAAAGCTGCTAAAGGATTGATTTTCCTAGAAGATTTTATGGAAGGTTCGAGAATTGAAGATTGGATAAAAGAATTTGTAGTTGAAACTAAAAATGAATTCAAAACAACTAATGATTTTGAATCGTACATTAAGACAAAAACTAATAAAGATCTCAGTTGGTTTTTTGAGTCATTTATAACAAATACGCAACAAATAGATTACAAAATAACAAAACTTAAAAGCACCAAAGATTCTGTTTATTTTACAATTAAAAACAACAAAAAGGGACAAACTCCTGTGTCATTATTCACACTTAAAAACGGCAAGGTACTCACAAAAACATGGTTAACAGGAATCGGAAAAAAGAAAGATTTTGTAGTTGCTAATAATTTGGCGGATAAATATGTTTTAAACTATGATCAAAAAGTTCCAGAGTTTAATGTGAAAAATAACTGGAAATCAGTCAAAGGAAGTGCATTGTTTAATAGACCTTTTAAGCTGAGGCTTATTAAGGATTATGTATCTCCCTATAATAACCAACTTTACTTTTTGCCAACTCTTGAATATCGTAACATTTATGATGGTCTTAATTTGGGATTAAATATTAATAATAGTGGTATTTTGAAAAAACCATTTACTTTTGGAGTTGCCCCTAACTACAGTGTTAACTCTAAAACACTAACAGGATTTACTAAATTTGAATATAACACCTATTTTCAAGATCAAAATCTTTACAATATTGAATTTGGCTTATTTATGTCACGCTCAAGTTTTGCTGAGGATTCATTTGTAAGAAGAACCCTACCTTACTTATCTTTTAATTTTAAAGATGCTACAAACTTAAGATCAAATAAGTTTGAAAGTCTAAATTTGAGATATGTTGGTATAGACAAGGATTATGTAGAGACTTTTGGAAATGAAATGGCGCTCCCTTCCTACGGAGTATTCAATATAAGATATCTAAATTCTAACATAGGATATAAAAAACATTACAGCTGGTTTTTAGATACACAATTTTCAAATGAATTTGGTAAGGTAGCCTTTAACTATGAAATCAGAAAACGAACGAATAAAAATAGCTTTTATAATCTAAGGCTTTTTGCTGGTTCTTTTTTGTATTCAAAAATTGATACCAATCAAACATACTTTGATTTTGCTTTAGATAGACCAACAGATTATTTGTTCGAATATAATTATCTTGGACAATTTGAATCATCAGGAATATTTAGTCAACAAATTATAATTGCAGATGGTGGATTCAAATCCCGTCTAGAGACTTATTATGCTAACCAATGGATAACCACATTAAATGCCAGCGCTTCTATTTGGAAATACGTCCAAACCTACGGCGATGTTGGATTTATAAAAAACAAAGGCAAAGGCGCTGAATTTGTTTATGATTCAGGAATACGCCTAAATCTAATTACAAACTATTTTGAAATTTTCTTTCCTGTTTACTCCAACTTAGGATGGGAAATAGCTGCTCCTGAGTACAGTCAAAAAATCAGATTTATATTTACAGCTGACCCAACAGCTCTTTTTGGCTTATTTAGAAGGGAATGGTATTGAATATTGATTTAAATTTACTTAAATCAATTAATAAATACACATTCAGCAATATTTAAGCTTTTGTACATGCTTATTTTATTAATATCTCAATTAATTATCAATCCAAAGGATAGGTCAAAAGCTTGAAATATTTTATATTTGTAGCTTATTAGAATTTTCCGAAATGCTTATCAAAAACGACCCAACCAAAGATATAACTTTTGAAGACTTCAAAGCTGATGTCTTAAACGATTACAAGATTGCCTATACTAGTAGAGAATGTAGTCTTCTAGGTCGGCGTGAAGTATTGACTGGAAAAGCGAAGTTTGGGATTTTTGGAGATGGTAAAGAACTGCCTCAAATTGCTTGGGCAAAAGCATTTCATAAAGGAGATTTCAGATCTGGTTATTACAGAGATCAAACCTTTATGATGGCCATCGGAAAACTAACTATAGAACAGTTTTTTGCGGGCTTGTACGCACATACTGATATTGCTCATGACCCCATGAGTGCAGGTAGGCAAATGGGTGGTCATTTTACAACTCACTCATTAGACGAGAATTTTAACTGGAAAAACCTGACCGAACAATATAATTCAAGTTCAGATATTTCTCCAACAGGAGCACAGATGCCTAGGCTGCTTGGTCTGGCGCAAGCTTCAAAAATATACCGTAAATTAGAGGGGTTCAACGCTAAAAAATTCTCAAAATCTGGAAATGAAGTTGCTTGGGGAACCATTGGAAATGCGAGTACTAGTGAAGGGGTTTTCTTTGAAACAATAAATGCGGCTGGAGTTCTACAAGTTCCCATGGTGATTAGTATTTGGGATGATGAATATGGGATTTCTGTACACGCAAAACATCAGACAACAAAAGAAAATATCTCAGAAATATTAAAAGGGTTTCAAAGAGACTCTGATAGTGATGGCTACGAGATATTAAAGGTTCACGGATGGGATTATGTTGAACTAATTAATGCTTATCAAAAAGCAAGTGAAATTGCAAGAAATGAACATGTTCCAGTAATGATACATGTCAATGAATTAACTCAACCTCAAGGGCATTCAACTTCGGGGTCTCATGAAAGATATAAAACTCCCGAGAGATTAAAATGGGAACAATCTAATGATTGTAATACGAAATTTAGAGAATGGATTATATCCAATGAAGTCGCTACAGATGAAAATATTACATCTATAGAACGTGACATAAAGAAACGTGTTAAGGAAGGAAAGATAAAAGCATGGAAAGATTTTTGTGCCCCTATTAAGTCCGAAAAACAAGAAGTTATTCAATTAATGAAGTCTGCTGCAGATACTTCTTCTCAAAGCGTTTTTATTCAAAAGATAATAAAACAACTGGAAAGTATCAATGAGCCCTTACGGAATGATATTCTTAGTAGATCTCGTAATATATTAAAATATTTAATTCACGAAGATAGTTCTGCTAAAAGCCAGCTTATCAATTGGGTTAATTCTTATTTCAAAGAAATTCAACCTAAATACAGTACTTTATTGTACAGCGAATCAGAATCCAGAGCAACTAACATAGCGGAAGTACTTCCAGTATTTGACTCAAAGTCTAAACTTGTTGATGGTCGAGTCATTTTAAGAGATAACTTCGATAAAATATTAAGTAATAAACCCGAAGTTTTAATTTTTGGTGAAGATACCGGAACTATTGGAGATGTCAATCAAGGATTGGAAGGTCTTCAGGAAAAATTTGGAGAATCAAGAGTTTCTGATACAGGAATACGAGAAACTACTATAATTGGTCAAGGGATTGGTTTGGCTTTGCGAGGACTAAGACCTATCGCGGAAATTCAATATCTTGATTACATGGTATATGCACTTCAAATCATTAGTGATGATTTGTCAACACTGCATTATAGAACTTTTGGAAAACAAAAAGCACCAATGATTATTAGAACTCGTGGGCACCGCTTAGAAGGTATTTGGCATTCCGGTTCACAATTAGGTGGTATATTAAACTTAATTAGAGGTGTTTATGTATTAGTACCTAGAAACATGACAAAAGCAGCTGGTTTTTATAATACACTGTTAGAAAGTGATCAGCCTGCAATGGTCGTAGAATGCTTAAACGGCTACAGATTAAAAGAAAAAGAGCCTTCAAATTTAGGGGAATTTAGAACACCAGTTGGAATTGTAGAAACTATTAAGCAGGGAGCTGACCTAACAATTGTATCCTATGGCTCAACTCTTCGGATTATAGAAAAAGCAGCTAAAGAGTTGCAAGAAGTAGATATTGATGTTGAGATTATTGATATTCAATCTCTGATACCATTTGATCTTAATAAGGATATTTCTAAAAGTGTTGAGAAAACAAATAGACTTCTTATTATTGACGAAGATATTCCAGGTGCTGCTTCGGCTTATATACTAAATGAGATTCTACAAAATCAGAACGTATATGAACACTTAGATAGCAAACCACAACTATTAACCGCTAAAGAACACCGCCCTGCTTATGGGAGTGATGGAGACTACTTTAGTAAACCGTCATCAGAGGATGTTTTTGAAACTGTTTACAACATGTTTCATGAAGTGGACCCTACCTCCTATCCAAAATTAAGATAACAACTTAGCAAGTAGCAAAACAACTTGCAAAATTTTATTTAAAATCGTAACATTACCTACTCAAATAACTGATACTCTTTTCTATGCAAAGTCACGATACTACTTCAAAAAAAAACAGCCCAGTTAAAAACATTATAGAGCTGACTATCTGGGAAGCTCTTATTCCTGTATTTGCACTGGTAGCTATGTTATTTTACAATGTGTTTTATGTCTTTGGTGATGATGCTTTAAGTGGCAGTAACCAGTTTTTATTACTTTTAGGAGCAGCGGTAGCAGCAGTTTTAGGGTATTTTAAGAAAGTGAGCTATAAACACATGCTAGAAATGGTTGCTGAAAATGTGAAGTCTACTACCGGGGCACTTCTTATATTACTTTTAGTTGGCGCCTTGGCAGGCACTTGGCTAATTAGTGGCATTATTCCGTCCATGATATATTATGGGTTACAAATTTTAAATCCAACTTTTTTCTTAGTTGCTTCTGTTATTATTTGCTCGATTATATCTATTGCAACTGGCAGTAGCTGGACAACATCAGCTACCGTAGGAATAGCGTTAATTGGCATTGGAAATACTTTAGGGATCCCTGCAGGAATGACTGCGGGTGCCGTTTTATCTGGGGCCTACTTTGGAGATAAAATGTCACCTCTAAGCGATACAACCAATTTGGCTCCGGCCATGGCTGGAGCTGATCTCTTTGACCATATCAAGTACATGGCTTACACTACAGTTCCAACGATTATAATCACTTTAATTATTTTTTTAATTATTGGATTGAATATTGACACCAACGGAAGTCCAGATATTACAGATAAATTAGAAGCAATAAACGGAGCCTTTAATATCTCACCATGGTTATTTTGCATTCCCTTATTAGTTATTGTTTTAATAATAAGAAAAACACCGCCATTAGTAGCTCTTTTACTTGGAACTATTTTTGGAGCAATCGCTGCTATTATTGCACAACCTCAAATTGTAATGACTATTGCTCAAGCAGATACTCTAAATTTTGAATCTGCCTATAAAGGCGTGATGAAAGCTATAACCGTTAATACAGCTGTAGAAACATCAAGCAGCGAACTTAATGATTTATTTACTGCAGGTGGCATGAATGGAATGTTAGGAACCATATGGTTAATTATTTGTGCGATGGTATTTGGAGGCGTTATGGAGGCTATTGGTGCGCTCTCAATAATTAGCAAGTCACTACTAAGTATTGCAACAACAACTTTTGGTTTATTTGCCAGTACTGTAACAAGTTGCTTGGCGTTAAACGTATCCGCATCTGATCAATATTTAGCCTTAGTAGTCCCAGGAAAAATGTTTAAAAAAGCATATGAAGAAAAAGGACTCGCTCCAGAAAATTTAAGTAGAACTCTAGAAGACTCAGGAACGGTAACATCAGTTTTAGTTCCATGGAATACATGTGGTGCTTATCAAAGTGGCGTTTTGGGTGTGTCTGTAGCTGATTATTTTGTATTCGCTTTTTTTAATTGGATCAGTCCATTTATGACACTATTGTTTGCTGCATTTTCTATTAAAATAAAAAAATTAGTAAAGTCCTAATTTAGGCTAGTTTCAACAGATAACTATAACTTATAGTTGTATAAGAAATTATAATTTTCAACTAAACTAAAAAGAGATATCAAACAGTATCTTTACTTAAAATAAATCATTTAAAAAATTAATACTATGGCTATTGTAGGGAAAAAATTTCCAAATTTAAATGTTGACGCGATGAATGAAATGGGCGATACTTTTAAAGTAAACGTTCTTGAAGAAGCAATCAACA